>JAABUT010000059.1_pt1 | contig 202310 bp, 190 predicted proteins | sample 5559281 | NCBI WGS metagenome assembly JAABUT01 (sample SAMN10711880, study PRJNA513359) | rock metagenome | isolation source: Antarctica rocks | place: Antarctica: Victoria Land, Ricker Hills nord | collected 2016-01-04
GCGACTTTCATAAAATGAAGATAAATTGAAGATCTTGATTTGAAACAATGAAATTGAGTAAATCATGTATTTGATATATTCACTGAAGCATTAGCTTAGCTGTTTTTTCTGTCGTAATTTTCTCGTCGTCAGTGAAGCAAGAAATATAATGTTGTTTCTTTGTCAGTTTACATATCACTATTAGTATGATGTTTTTGTCTTTTGAAAGAAATAAGTTGATGATGAAATTCATAACTATGTTTTTTCATTACTGTTCAAGTATGAGTAGAAAATGTAGTAGTTCATTGAATTTATTTTAAGAAGTCTTTGATCGCTGATAAATATAGCAGTTTCAAATATATTAATCTATTGTCTTTCACATTGAAGATCAATAGTAGTATCTTCTTATGATCTTCATCGTTCTGAGAATTTCGAAATGATCAATAGAAGATTGATCATGAACTTCTTGAATTAACTTTATTTGAAGATGCTCATCAAAGAAAACTTATAGAAGATCATCTCAATATAGTATTTCATTCTAAACTCAATAATCTCTTAATTTAGTATCTTTGTATTGAGTTTCATCTTTTAATATTGCTTCGCGAAGTAGCGTATAATTTTCATTGATTTCATTAATCTCAAGAATCTGTTTATAGATTGATTCACTGATGTTCTTCTTTAAATCAGCAATTTTCATTCAATTCAAAGTCAGAATAGTGATTCATTGATAGCAAATGCACTCATCTTTTGAATCTCTGAGCATGACGTCAGCTTAACGAGTTAATGCATTGATCTTGATGTTTTATTTGTCAGATCAATACATTATCTTGAAGTTGAAATCAGCGAGCTTCTGAACTCAGTGCATCTGATGTCTGCTCAGCTCTTTATCTTTCATCAATGAAATGAGTGCTTGATGATTGATGAACATCTTGATAGAAATGTCAGTTAGTTTCAGTTTGAATCATCAATGTTCAAATGCTTGAATGATGATCAGAAGTTCTTTATCATATATCTCATAGTTGCATTCAGCAGAAGACAAGTTCTTGCTATAAAAGACAATTGAATGTAGTACTTCTTCATCATTATATTGAGAGAGAACTTCATCATTGATGTAGTTGAATGAGTCAATTTCAAGAATAGTTTCACAAGTTTGATTAAAGTGACGTAGTATAAAAGTCTCGATCATATGTCTCTTCATATGATTGAAGATGATCTGACAGACTTCATTTCATTCAAATATAATCTTCTTTTAAGTGAGTTGAATCATTGAATGAACAATCTTCGAAAAGTTCGAAATAAAGCATCAATAAAAGTTGCAGAAGTCAATGAATAACTGAATTTGAGTGAGATTATTGAAAGTAGATCAATCAACGACTGCTTGCATCTTTCGTAAATTCATCTTAAGTTTCTTGATTAACATTAAAAGTTCTAAAAAGATGATTTTCTGAACATGAAACTTGCATTTATCAATGTTTATCTGTAGATCAGCTTCTCATAGTTTATTCAAGATTAATCGTACATGTCACTTGTGTTTCTTCAAGATCTTGCTGTAAATGATAATATCATCTAGATAAATCTGACAAAACTGATGTAAATATTCAAACAATACGTCGTTCATATAATGTTGATAAAACGTCAATTTGTTGATTAATTTGAAGAGCATTACATGATATTTGTATGAGTTGAAGAAGATAATGAAGATAGTCAAATCTTTGCTATCTGAGTGCATTTGCAGTTTATTGAACATGACAATGATATTGTGATGATCGAGTCTACTAGATGAATAGACGAGATCTATAAGAATGATATGACAATGTGATATTTTAAGCAGACACAGAATAAATATATTTTTGATAGAGCTAATTATTAAGAAGTTCTCGATAACTTGAGAAGATCAATCAACTATAGAGAGTTTGTCAAGCATTGTCAAGTTAAGCATGACATAATTCATGACATATTAAGTCAAAGATATGACGTAGTCTAAACGATGTCTTGACAGAGTTTTGAAGTTTCAAAGCTAACTCAGATCTGATCTTCGACTCAGTCTCTGATCTAATCTCTATGTGTCAATTCATCATGACAATTGTTTTCTCTTTTAAGAGAGTTTATTCTTGATCTCAATAATTTAATGTCATTGTTTACTCTGATAAATGATGATGTGCACTCATTGATTCATTCTAGAAGCTCTTGATAAAAATCTTCAAATCTCTGTGAGAAAACAAGAAAAAGAGAAACTTTTGATTGAATGATGATTCGTCTTCAATTATAATGCGTATAGATGACATTATAGATAGTATATGTGATGTGTAGTTGATGTAGATGACAGCAATGATGATGTGTAAATAGCACATAGACATTGTTTATCTTCTGAGTAGATGATGTGATTGAGACGATAGAGCATAAATCAGAGTGAATAACAATTGTTATTTGTTTATCGCTTTTTTAGTTTCTCTCAACTTCTCATTTTCTTCAACTTCATCTTTTTTCAATCATGATTGTATTTTTATCATTGTATGATTACTTTTGACAAACTTTGAGTATATCTGTATCGTAAAAGTAAAAGATCTAAATCATGAGTCGTGAACGCGCAGCGACGCTTAAAGAGAGTCATAAGATGATGAAGTTGACTGATGCTCAGATCAAGATCATTGCAAAAGTAAGTGATGTTACACTTGAAGTTTCACGACTATTACTGCAACTAACAGTATTGTAAGTCTGCTCAAAAGACATTGATCAAATGTGATGATCATCATGCTACTGATGCTGAATCGCTTATGATGATGCAAACGTCGTCAAATTCTGATCGAAAGCTCATCACTTCTACTATTCAAACTTTTGAGTACATCTTTGCTATTGAAGAGAAAATTCGAAAAACGATGAGAAAATAAATGATTGCTGATGCTTCGTTGATGATCTTGTTGAACTCACAGACTTCGCGAAATTGAAGAATGATGATGAGATTCGCTTATTCAACTTCTTGATGTTGTTACTGATGCTTTTCAGCTGTCAATGATTGAAATAAGCGAAAGAAGCGTTGCTGATCTTGAAGTTCTAGATAAAGTGATTTGTATAAAGTGTGCTTGAGTTCTACACATCAAGAATAAAGCATCGTTGTGTGATGTTGTCTTTCAAAGAAAGACAATGTACAAGAAGTGTGCTTGCTGTGCAAGTAATAAAGATTTCTGTGTTGCAGTGAGTATACTTATATGATACATCTGCTAAACACTCATGATTCAATGTCTAGATTCTCGACATCTGCATTTTGATTATCAATGAATTCTTTCGTCTGCAGAAAATTCATGATAGTGCAATTGAAAATGAAGAAGAGATCGTTGCTTTGACAACATTCACTGCTCATCAGAAAATTCTCTACAAGAAATTGACAACAGCGATGCGTGTGAAGAATCGTCTCAAGAAGATTCACAAATTCAAATCTCTAGAGATTTAAAAGCTCATTCTCAAAGAGATGATGATTATCAATGACATTGTCAGAGAAATTCTGAATGTAAAGCGCTTTGCGATACATTTAATCTTGATTATATATCATTTTGTCAGCATTTCTAATTATTCTGATATATTTTTAGCACAATCTGTCATCTTTCGATTCTCTGTCTTTACGTCTCAATGTAAATCTGACAATGAAGAAGAAGAAGAAGTCTGCAATCTTGTTTTGTATGAAAGATGTTTGATGAAGTGATGATTGCATGATGTTTGTTGTGTCGTGATGATTGCGCTTTCTTGTCGAGCGCGTTTGAGCGTCTTTGCATCTTTTTCTTCTGTCTGTTGATTTACATATGTGATTGTTTCATTAGAGAACGAAACTATCATAATACAGTGATTCTTCTTTTCTAATAATGAGTTTATGCTTGAAAGTGAGTGATTATGCTTTTCGCTCATGTTTCAGCCTCATTTCGAAAGCTTCTATAAGCTTTGAGACATCTTTCATATCTTCGCTCAATATTCATTGATTATATTCAATGAAATATTCTTTTTATTGTATCTTATAATATAAGATTTTCTTTCTTTTTCACTTCTGTAGAATCTTTTCTATCTTTCATTCTTGCTCATCATCAATAAGCTTGAGTATAAAATAATCGAGTATAGAATCATCATTTAGCCTACGATTATATGACTCTAAGAGAAATACATGAAAGACAGAATGAACTCTATAAATGATTGAAAGATCAAGATGATACATCTGCTTGTCTATGAGTTTCTGTATACGAAAGAATTCTATCATTTTATTTGATAACTTCTTGCTCAACTTCTTCTGCTTCAGATTTTTTGCTGATAGCATGACTAAATCATCAACATTAAAGAACTTAGACTTATGTTTTTGATTATAGTACTTTGTCTGAGCATCAATCGCGTTTTATCATCATTTCATCAACGTGTTTTGCACATCTTGCAGCATTTCAACGCGTTCTTTTGCTGCTGACACTTCTTCTTTCATAGCATCGTTCTTGATGTGTATGTTAAAGATTAACTTGTAGTCATACATGATTTTAAAGAGACTACAGCTCAACGAAGAGTGCTTTATCTGATGATACATGAACTCGACTACAAGTAAAAGCGTAGCTCAGTTGTCTTGCTTTTCTGAACAATATACTCGTAGATAATGTTTCAGCGTTTGATTTTGTCATTCTGTCTGATCGTCTGTTTGCGAATGAAAAGCGATGCTTAGTCGTCGTTTCATCTTGACATGATAGCAGATCTCTGATCAGAACGCACTGATAAATAGATTATCTCTATCAATAATTATATCATTCAATATCTCATATTTTAGAACAATCTTCTCAAAGAACAACTCTGCTAACTTTACAACAGTCAGAGTCTTCTTTGTAAACAGATAATGCATCATTTTCATGTAGTGATTGACTATCATGAGAATCAAGTCATACACGACTTTTTTTCATTTACTAGGCGACAGATCTGTTATGAAATTCATAGTGATTTCTTTTCATGAATCTGTGAATCGAAATAATGATCTCAACTCATCATATGATAAATGACGTTTCATCTTCACTCTCTGACAAATGTTACAAGTATCTATATACTCTTTGACATTCTTGATCATACTTTTTCAGTAATATTTGCAATCTAATAGCTCGCTGATCTTGTCAGCATCAAAATGTCTTGCTAATGAGTCATTATGATGATGTTTCAACAGCTCTTCTCTGACAGAAAGATCTTCTGAAACATACAATGATTTGTTGTACTTTATCATTTTTTGACTATTCAATGTTCAAGCTTTGACATCACTCTTTCATATACTCGTCGTTTCGTCTGCTTTTAATCTCACAGCAAATTTATCTTCTTGCTGTAAGATCTTGATGAGCTCGACTACAAATTTACTACTGAAGTCGTATGTCGTTTCATGAATTGTCAATACTCTGACAATTGCATATGAAATGAGTTGTTTGCAATCAACAGTTTTAGCAACAGAATTAAGCTGTTTCTCAGCTACATTGCGATCTCTATGAGTCAACGTTTTAACGTTTGTGCTTTTCAAAGTTGTTAATTCAAGTTGAGATATTTTATCTCTTGAGAAATGTACTTCATCTAAATGTATTTCTTGCACTGTTAAAGTCATGACTCTCAGCAGCATACTTCTGACATGCATTGCTGAACATGTACTCATGTTTTCACTGACACTGTGAACGAACGTCTTCTCAACATCGTTAATCACTTATGTTCATCAGTGAATTTCATCTTGCAGTCTGCTCTTGACATGTTCTGCTGAATAGCTGTTCATACTTATACTGTGAATGAACATCTTCTCGACATCGTTAATCACTTGTATACAGTATAGTTCTCTGATCGCTACGAATATAGAGCTATTTAAGCTTTTTATTCTAGTCAGCTTTCGCTGCAGAGTGAGCAGCAAACAATTTGCAGAAATGTTCTCATTCTTATAGTCAGATCATCTCAACAACGCATTGACTGAGTTTGTCTTTTCTGATCTATGTGCTATTTCAAAGTTGCAGATCGACAATCTCATGACTCATCTGACTTGTCTTTCGTTTAGCTTTTGAACGTTCATAAAATTCTTCAGATTATTATAATCAGTCAGAACTTCAACAGTATGATAATTGTCTTTCACATAATGTCATCAGTGTTTAAACATCGATACTATGACTAGAAGCTTCTGATCATGTGTCTCATAGTTTCTTTCAACGTCTATCATCATTCTGAATCAGAATGCAATTGAATGTCACTGATCTTCGTCATCTGACTGAGACAAAATACTTGCGACTGCATAATTAAACACGTCGATCTCGATGTGTATATGTCGCTCTGAGTCAAAGTGCCTTAGTATAGACGCTCTCATAAAGACGTCGCAAAGCTGATTAAAAGCTTGTTTCGCTTCGCTCAATTATATGAATGAGTTCATTTTTACATCTTTTACACTATCTCTCAGCAGTTCTGTTAAAGACTCTGCTATCTGAGAGTAGTGATGTATAAAACGTTGATAGAAATTGATGAATCTCAGAAAAACTTGTATTTCTTGATACATCTTCGATCTGAGTCACGTTTTGATGATGTCTACTCTACTTGAATTCATCGAAATGCTCTCTGTGAATATGACAAATTCTAGAAAGTTCACTTTCGTGATGAAGAATTCACATTTCTTCAAGCTAGCATATAGCTTGAACTTTCTTAGTCTCTTCAGAATCTGCTTTACGTGATCTATGTGATCAGTTTTCTCTATAAAGAAGATTAGAATGTCATTCAAATAAACAACATAAAATTCGTCTAAAAGCTTTGTCAAGATCTTATTAATATAAGTCTGAAAAATGACAGATGCATTGATCAAATCAAACGACATGATCATATATTCAAAATGATCATAACGAGTATGAAACATTGTCTTTCACTCATCTTCATGTTGAATTCTGAGACAATGATAAATGTTCTTCAAATTTAACTTAGTGAACTGCTTGACTCTACTGAGTCTGTCTAGAGTTTCACTGATTAAAGACAGCGAATGACGATTTTTGACAGTGATTTTATTCAGATCTTGATAGTTCATGCATAAATGAAGACTATCATTCTTTTTGAAAATGAATAGAATAGATGTGTCAGTCGAGCTGATGAAGTGCTTAATTCATTCTTTCGCTAAAACATCATTTAGATACTGTCTCAGAGTCGCTAACTCTGTGTTTGACAGATTATACAATGATTTATACAATGACTTTGCAGTGATTTCGATTGCATGATCGTGATCTTCATGCAAAGACAGTTTGCCTGCACTCTCTGTCGAGAATACATCTTCATACTTTTTCAATTTGATGAGTAGAGTCTGCGCTTCAAGCGCGTTTGTGATACGACTCGTCACGTTATTCATTGCTTTCACTTGATGTTCAACAATCGACTCTTCAACGACGTTGATCATGACAAGAGCATACACAGTAGACTCATTTTATAGAGCTTTCGCAAATGCTTATGCAAAGAACAACTCAAAGACGTGCTTATTCACGTTGAAACATCACGTTCTTGCGATCATGTCTATTCGAATACGCTTGAATTGCATACTCAACATACTCAAGACTAGAAGAGATTCTTTCTTGTCAATAGCATAGAAGATACTTATATCTTTTTTCTCTATGTCTCAGCTGTCTCTCAGTCGATAACACATCTTATAGACGTCATAACAATAGACACTCTGATCATTCATTCAGATAAATCTTGAGAGATCGACGTTCAGCAATGACATATTCTGCTCGATGATGAAACGTTGACTAATCACGTTTATCTTAACGTCAATATTCATGTGAATCTTCGTTTCTGTCTTCTGATCTTTCTGAATTACATGCTCTTTGTATATAAGAGTCTTTACAAAGAGAACTTTTTATTTTTTCCTCGATGATTTGAAGTGTTCATCGAGAGCTTGCCTTTTTTCAAAATCTTGAAACGACTCATATGCAACATTGAATCAATGAATACTTGATTTACATCAGATTCTTTTGACTTGTTCTTGATCTTCTCGTTTCTACAATCAGTAAAGTAATGACTCTTTCAATTGCATGTATAGCATGTTATATTGAACAAATTCTTGCTATAATGTGACAAAGTGTGCAAGCTTGTCTTTAATGAAGAGTCAAGTCTAGTTGATCAATGAAATTTCTTTCACTTTGAATGAGTCTTTTTATTGATTCTATCTTGATCATGCAAGTTCTCGTCTTGAGATCATTTTGACAACAAGACATGTTCTTTTTGCAGATTTGTTTTCAATCAAGCAACAAGATCAATTAACGCATTTCGTGTGATAGAAATTGACTGCACATTAGTAATGATCACACGCAGCTCAGATCTCAACTTGATGAATAGATGAGCTCGCTTATGCTCATCATTATACAACGAAAGTTGATGTTTCAGAGTGCTCAGATGAACTGCAAACGTTCGTATCATCTGATCTGAACGTTGCAATGTGTTCGCGTACTGCTGAGTCACGTCTATGTCTCGATTCATTGAATTCTCGATTAGATTAAGAAGAAAGTCGATAAAATTGAATCACGTCTGCTGAGCTGCAGACATAGTCTCTTCATGATTAAATCAAAGCTTCTTTGATTCACTCTTGAGATAAATTATGAAGTACAAAATCTTTTTCTCATCACTTTCAAAATGTCAAGAAGTATTTCAAAACGAGATTTTGATGTCGCGAATTCACTCTCTATGCTTTCTTATGATTTTGTCATGATACTTCTTCAAGAGCATTGAGAGTCTTCGCTTCTGTGAGACGATTTCGTGATGAGTTCATTTCGTTGTCATCGACACTATTAAAACAATGCATAGATTGTTCAAGTTCTTCATGAGAGTTCAAGTGAAAGCTTGAATGAAAGTTGAATGATTTCTCTTCGTCGTTTCAATGACTTGCAGAGTCTCAATCTCTGATTGAATAGCTGCTAGCTTCTGTTTCTTTCGCAGTTCATTGCGTTGAAGCATTATGCAAGTCAGCTGTTCATCAATATCAAGAGAGAGTTCATCTTCTGCTTCTTCACTTTCTGATTTCATTATGCAACGTTTGTTTTCTGATATAGTGTCTTGCAAGATCAAGACATTGTTGTTGCAACTTTGTTGCGATCGCGTTGCTGTTATCATGCTTGAATATCAAATCATCATCTTTAAGAAGAGTTTGAAATAATTAGAATTGTGATGATTGAGTCTACTAGATGAATAAACGAGATTTATAAGAGTGATATGACAATGTGATATGACAATGTGATATGACAATGTGATATTCTAAGCAGACACAGAATGAGTATATTTCTGATAGAGCTAATTATTAAGAAGCTCTCAATAACTTGAGAGAATCGACTGACTATAGAGAGTTTGTCAAGCATTGTCAAGTTGAGCACGACATAACTCATGACATATTAAGTTGAAGATATGACGTAGTTTAAACAATGTCTTGACAGAGTCATGAAGTTTCAGAGCTAACTTGAATCTGATCTTCAACTCAGTCTCTGATCTAATCTCTATATGTCAATTTATCATGACAGATGTTTAATTAAGTCAGATATTTGCTTTCTTATATTCAAGCGAGAATCTCATCAATCAATGACAAAGAATAGCGATTTTGTTTGATCAAAGCATTGAGCTTTCTATAATCAACGCAGAAACGCAGACTATCATCTTTCTTTTCAATGAACAAGATGAGCGAGACGTATGAAGCGAAGCTAGAGAAAATGAACTTTTTGTTCAGATGTTTGATCAAATACTTTTTTATCATCGTGATTAAACATCTGATACAGTCTGCTTCAAGAAAGTATTCTCTTGTCGATCAACTCAATCTTGTGATCATAGAAATGATGAGATGATAGCTGATTGATCATTGTTCAATTGAACACATCTAGATAGTCGTGATATTCAGAGAAGAGCTTGATCTTGACTTGCTTGAGAATCTTAACGTATGAAAGCTCATGTAAATTCACTTCTTCAAGCTTATTCTCAGCTGTAATTATGAGTCAATCAATTTTCAAGACAATAACAGCAAAGATCTTGAAGTTTGATCATTTGACTAACATTTTATATGTCGCTGTTTCTATCATTGCTATGTTCATTGAACTGAAAGAGAATGAATTCAGACTGAACGTTGATTTAGAATTTTTAACGTTAGTTAAAGTCACGTCACACGATTTTAACTGTTTAATTAGTTTAACTGACTTCTCATTGAATTGACTGAAAGAGAGTGATTTCAGACTGAGTTGAGATGAAGTGAAAGATCTCTTCAGTATATGAGTAGAAGTCAAACTCTTCTGCTTCATGATTATCTTGTTGCTTGTGAGTAGAACAATTAATTTCAAATTGAGAGTAAAATTCGAAAATCGAAGAGAATTGATTTACATATCAATTACTAGATTGATTTTGTTCATTCATGTTTTTTCAAGAATCATTTGATGTTGATTTAATTGAGTGATCAACATAGAAGCTGTGTCAATCATATGATCTTGAACAGTCAGATTTAAATAAATGACATGAGTAATAAGTTTTTTAACATAATGATCATCAAATTCTTGAATTGACTTCGCTTTGATCAAAGTCAGAAGCTTGATTTGCAACTGATCACAAACAATCTGCGTGATCACTTCATCAATGAACGAATATTCAGCAGCTTCGATGTCAATCAATGACTTCAATGAGTAACTAATTTCATTGCTAGAAAGTACACATTCAATAGTCAAAGATTCAGAAGCAAAAGAATCATCTGACATACTTATCATTGAAGAAATTAACATTTCTTTCATCACGTCTTTGATGAAAGTCTCTAGTTTTTTGTCTCGTTATCTTTGAAAGAAGAAATTTTCTCATTCTTCTTATTCTTCAAAATGATGATTTCATGTAAATGAAGAATGAATGCACAAGATGCAGAAGTATTGATCTTGTTTTGAGAATAATTCTTGAACAAATGATCTGAAATTTTGCAAATATAGCAAACGATAAATGATCTGACTGACTCAGATGTAAAAAAGATAGTTGACTTGACATATTCAATTATCAAAGTCATCACTGACAATGAAGTAGCAGCACATTTATCAGATACAACAAAGACTTTAATGATGACAGTGCGAAGCTGACTGCGTAGCTGATAGTTGACTCGTTGTTTATTATTCACATCTTGAAGAAAGATTTTTAAGCGAGTGAGCGAAGTAAAATTCTTTGAACAGACTGATAAAGCATTCTGCAAGCGATTATTGATTTTATTCTGAAGATCATTCATCAGAGTGCAATCGTTGTATTTGAGATAGCTGAATAGCTTCATAAAGTCGAAGTAAAAGACATTAAAAGACTTGTCTGTTTGTTTCAGAGCGTTGTACTTGTGACGACACTTTTGATTTCTATTCAGTTCATTATATATTTCTTTCAGATGCTCAAATAGCTCGTAGATCAAAATGTATGAATGCAAAGCATTATATCAACATCAAGCGAAGATGTGCTCAGCAGCATCATCTTCTAGTCTAAATATCACATAAATAATACAGATATTCTCATTATTGAAGTGATCAACATTTGTCTGAAGCTTGTCATTCATCTTGATTCTTCAGCTATTTCATGTTGATTCATCTTCATTAATGAATACAGATAAGTTCAAAAACTTGAAAGACTTGTGATGATCATTATTGAATAAAGTGAATGATTCACGTCAAGTATAATTCTCGATAAATTGACGAGATAGAGATTTTGTAAATTGATGAGATTGAAGCTGATTCGCTGAACGCTGTTTCTTTTTTAAACTCAAGACTTTCTCTCATAGTTCAATGATAGTCTCTTCTTGAATGTTTATTGTCATTTGATTAATTTCTAACTCATCAAGTTTCTTGATGTGATTGACTTGAACATTGATTCATTGCTCATTGAGTTTCAAAGTCATGTTTCATTGATCTTTTAGCTTGATCAGCATCTTGATGATCTCGTCTGACTGATTGATAACTCATTGACGAAGTTGTTAACTTGTGTTAATGTCTCATGAGATAGCAACATTCTGAGATTTCGCTAAAGCATCAAAAGAAATAAGAGAAACTCATTTACTAACAGTGCTTCTAAGCAGATGAGCTGTTCATGACTCGACTGATTCGAAGTCGCGTGTCATTGTAAGAAAGATAGATAGATAGATATGATTGATTTAAGTAAATTTGAATGTGTATTTTGATGAAAGTAATTCAAAGAATTTCTTGCGAATTTTCTGAATAGAAGTAGATTATTTCGTATCGTTTACACGTCAATAGCAGAGTAATTTCTTAGCATTTATTTACTGTTAAAGATCAATCTAAAGCGAGTCATAAAGATGTCATTTAACTAATAAATAAATGCTAAGAAAGAAAAGTATCTACAGAAAAGAACTTGATTCTTATAGATGTGTTTCTCAGCTCTGTGCTAAACTCAATTGAGTTGATGTCTTACATATATGATGCAGAGACTCAATGACATCATATTTAAATCAGGTTTTCACTAGACTTGATTAGAATGAAATCAGGCGAAGACTAAATGAAGACTAGACGAAGACTAAAATCATAACATTTCTTGATGAAGCATAGATTAATCAGTCTGACGTTGTTTTGCTCTGAAGTTCAATCGCTCATCTTGTAGCTGACTGATCTTTTTCTCTAACTCATCATTTTTATCAAAAGCGACTTCTAGTTGTTTTGCTCTCTTTTCGTGATTATCTTGTACAAAAAGTTAATGTTCATTGAGTTGTAAAGTTAAGTCTCATTGACTTCAAAGCTCATTCAGCATATTGATGACTTTGTTGAGTTGATTACTGACTCAATGAAACAGTTGTTTTTTGATGTTTATGTTTCATGCAATGACAGCTTTCTCAGCTTCAATTGAAGCATTGATGAGTAGAAGTGAAACTCTTTTACTGACAATGCTTTTAAGCAGATGAGTTGTTCAAGACTCAACTGACTTGACATCACATGTCATGATGAAAGAAGATAGAAGTAGTTGAGATAAAAATAGATGAGAGATTGATGTTTTGAATTGATGTTTTTTTGATGAGTGAAAATTCAAAGAATTTCTTGTAAATTTCAGATAATAATTAAGTGCTTTATTCAAAGAATCTCTTGTGAATAGAATGATGAAAATGAGTGTAGAATCAAAGAATTTCTTGTAATTTAAAATGATGATGCAAATTTGAAAAATCTCTTGCAAATTTTTCTTATTGAATAAATTGTTTCATATCATTTATTCATCAATAGCAGAGTAAATGATGAGCATTTATTTAATGTTAAAGATTGATCTAGAATGAGTCATAAAGATGTCATTTAACTAATAAATAAATGCTAAGAAAGAAAGATAGCTACAGAAAAGAAGCTGACTACATATGTATGTTTCTCAATCAACGCTAGACTCAATAGAAACTAGTCAAGATGATGAAGTGAGAATAAATCTGACAAGACTAAAAGACTGAGTCTGACAAGACTAAAATTATGATAAATCTTATCTTCTTTATTGAAGATTAAACATCATTTCATACGTTTTTCTTTTTCAATCACTGAACATCATCATTCATTCAATCTTCTTTCAAACAAATCTCATCATGTTTAGTTATTCATTTATTAAAGAGCATTCTGAAGAATTTTGAAATCATTTCTCTCAAATCTCTGATGCTGATTCATCAAAATCATCAAGTACTGCATCATTCATTCATGAAGATGATAAATCATTTGTTGAAATGATAATATTTTTCATATTTTACAAAATTTGAAAGACTTAAAGTCTAGTTCTTGATAAAGAAACAAATCAACTCTACAAGTTAAATAAACAACAAGAAGATGAAATTAAAAAGTTAAAGATTAGACTTTAAGCTAAAGAAAACACTTTTTCTGATTTCATTTACTTTAAGCGTTTTAAATCTTAAAAAATTTCTGATTCTTTGCTGTTTACTGATGAAAAAAACTTTATTTAAAAGAACTGATACAAAAAAATTCAGAATAAACTAGAGATCAACGTCAATCTTTTTTCTAATGAATGAGTCAAATTGAGCTATATACATTCTAAATTATTCAATGTAGACTGATCATCAAATTGAGTTTTGATATTAATCTTCTGATTTGACTTAAGTACTTGATATTAATCTTCTGATTCAACTTGAATACTCAATTTCAACATTCTGACTCAATTTAATATTAATCTTGAATTAATACTTGATTTAAGTTCTTGACTTAACTCATTGTTATGAGTGTATCAAGATCAATAAGACTGAACAAGATTGAAACTTTAATCAATTCACAATGCACGCTAGCAAGTACTCTGTGTAATGATTAAAACTAGTCAATAATCTAGTTGAGATTTGATTTAAATCTAACTCAGATTTGACTCAGATATGACTCAACACTCTTTTCTTTCATCAACATCTTGTTCATTTACATCATTTTCTTTTCATGTCACAAACACATTTCTTTTGAGTCTAGTGCAGTCTTTGAACATTACATAAATAGAAGCTTTTGTATCAATCTTCTTCTGTATTCTTAATATTCAGTTATAGCTATTTCTAAAAATCAAACACTATCAATTCTGATCTTCATTGATTATATCATTTAAACATGATTCTGACATTATATTAAGAATTTGTTAATCACATGATACTGATCTCATTATTCATTCAATATACTCGTTTAAACAGAATGAGTCTAAAGAAATTCATTTATCTGATGATTGATGTAATCAAAAGATAGAACAACACTAAAGAGTTGAATAAAATCAACAACAAGACTATTTGAATTGCTAGACTACTTATTGCTCATTAAGTATGCAAAGTTCACTTGATTACAAGAATCATGATAAAGAATCTTCGTGAATTGCTTAAGAATCAAATTGATTGATAGATTCAATGATAAAAAATCTTCGTTGTTTGCTAAAGAATTAATCAAATCAATTAATAAATAAATCTCATCTTCTTTGTTGAAGATTAAACATTACTTCATATGTCTTTCTTCTTCAATCATCAAGCATCATCATTCATTCAACTCTTTCTTTTTCAAATAAATCTCATCATGTCTAGTCATTTATTTACTGAAGAGCATTCTGAGAAATTTCAAACTCGTTTCTCTCAAATCTTTGATGCTGATTCATCGAAATCACGAATGAAATCATCAAGTGCTGCATCATTTCTTTATGAAAATGATGAATCATTTACTAAAACGATAATATTTCTCGTGTTCTACGAAACTTAAAAGACTTGAAGTCTAGTTCTTAATAAAGAAACAGATCAACTCTACGAGTTAAATAAACAACAAGAAGACGAAATCAAAGAGTTAAAGATAAAACTTCAAGCTAAAGAAAACACTTCTTCTGATTTCATCTACTTTAAGCGTTCTAGATCTTAAAAAATACCTGATTCTTCGCTGTTTACTGATGAAAAGAACTCTATTTGAAAGAACTGATACGAAAAAATTCAGAATAAACTAAAGATTAACGTCGATTTCTTTTTTAATGAATGAGTCAAATTGAGTTATATACATTCTAGATTATTTAATGACGCAGCTGAGATCACTCAAGCTAAATGCAAACATGACTATGTCAATCTTTATAGAATCATCGAAGATCTTTTAAAAAAGTTAGCTCAGTTGTTTAATGATTCAAATAAGAAAGTCAACTTTCATAGAAAATACTACAACTTGATTCAAGAATTTAAGAAATTCAATGAATTTTATACTCAGTTTCAACGTTTATCTTTCTATCTAGACTATTACGAAAAGCAACTGATCATTGATTTAAAAGATAAAATGAATTCTCATCTTTGATTCATTTGAGTAAATCAACTAGTTCAATCTAGTTTTCTAAAAGAAATTTGTTTCTATTTGATTCATTTAAATAATGATCAGCGAGTCATTCAAGAGATCAAGAACAAGCTCAAACATGTTAATGATGTTTTAAAAACTATTTTTCATAAAGTGATTGTTATCACTTAATCAGTCAATCATTCTAAGTCTGATCATTTAAAGTCACGCGACGCGATTTTAACTAACGTCAAAGAAGCAAACATTCTAGTCGAAAGCTGTTTTATATGTCATAAATCAGATTATAGTTTTAAAAAATGTCTCAATTAATTTACTAAAATCAATGCAGTGAACAAAGAATATGATTGATTCAATTTCAATTTGAATTTCGATTCAAAAAACTAGTCATCTCTTCAAAAGTCATCAAAAAGATAGAGATTATATCTTTGTGCAAACTAGATGAAATTTTATTGAAAGAGAATTACTTTGAAAAGTTGTTTCTAATTGATGCTCATCTCATCTCTCAGAAATGATCTTTCAGTCTTCATTCTTTAATAGACAGTGATTCAATCATTTACATGATCATACATTTTAATCTAGTCAATAAAGTATGCAAGAAACTGAAAATTCAATCTATATCATTGACAAAAGAGAAGTTAATAAAAGATTATGATGAAAAGATATTTAAGAAGATCATCACTCATAAAATTCTATTCAATCTCATCATCAAAAGTCATAAGAAATTGATCATATCAATGTTGATAGCTGATATCAATCATCATGAAGTCATATTAAGTAAGCTTTGAATGAATAAAAACAAAATATTATTAAATATACAAAATGACATCATTGTTTTTTCAAATCAATTGAATACTTCTATTTTGATTTTTCCAATTTTTCTCAATTCAAAGCACTTAAGTTGATCATGATCAACTTTGCTCTCTTCAATCATTCAGACTAAGATTTTTACAATGCTCAAATAACTCATTTCAATCACTGCTCAGAAAGAGTCATTCTCAATTTAAAGCATAAATGTTGCTTCATTTAAAACATTGTTGAATTGTTCAAAGAAGAACAAGATTGAAGTCTTTACTTTATTCATGATGAACATCAATAAAGAAATCACGTACAATACTTAGTGCAATTTGAACGTTTTAAACGTCTTTTTAATTGATGAAATAACTCAGAATTTGAAAGATATTAAAGCAAAGCTGTCATTGAAATATCATGAGTTTCTAGATGTTTTTGATCAAGCTCAATTGAATAAACTACTCTTTCATCACTTCTATGATCATAAAATCAAGCTCATCAGTGATTCAACGTTTTCTCACTGTTGAACATATTAAATATTCTTTGTCAAACTTCTGAAAGTAAAGAAGTATTTGAACGAGAATCTGTCAAAGAAATTCATCATTCTCAGTCAGATCTTTTATTTCTTTTCTGTTTTATTCGCTCTTAAAGCAAATAAAGATTTTTGATTCTGCGTGAACTATCAAAAGCTAAATGTCATTTTCAAAAGAAATAAATATTCTCTATCACTGATAAATGAAATCATTGATAAAATAATGAGTTGCAAGCATCTGACTAAATTGAACATCATATCAACATTCAACAAACTTCAAATGCATCTTGATAATGAGAATTACATCACTTTTATCACTGCTTTAGAAGCATATAAATACAAGATGCTATCATTCAAACTGACTAACAAATCAATCTTCTTTCAGCAATATATGAATGATATTTTATAAGACTTTCTGAATGACTTTTGTCAAGTTTATTTAAATGACATTCTCATTTATAGCAAAATGAGAAAGAAACATAAAGATCACATCAAACTAGTATTGAATTAACTACGTGAAGCTGAACTGCAGATGAATATTTGAAAGTGCAAATTTGATGTAGAAGAGACTGTTTTTCTAGAAGTCATTGTATCAGAATTAAATCTTCGTATGAATCTCAGCAAAGTGACAGTCATAGTCAGCTGAATCATCTCAATCAATCTAAAGAAAATTCAAAACTTCGTAAGATTTGTTAACTTTTATCGTTGTTTCATTAAGAACTTCTTGAAGCTAGTTAAATCATTCACTCAACTGATTAGAAAGAATACATCTTTTGTTTGAAATGAGATCTGTGTTCAAGTCTTTGACAATCTAAAGAAACAAGTTAGCTTGATCTCAGTACTTCGTCACTTTGATCTCAAATGACAAGCTATTCTGAAGATCAATGCTTCAAACTATGTAAAAGATGAAATACTATCTCAATATAATGATGAGAAAGTTTTTCATTCAATGATCTTCTACAGCAAAAGCATGATTTTCGCTGAGATCAATTATCACATTTATGACAAGAAATTGCTAATCATTATTCAATGTTTTGAACACTGACGACTTGAGCTGAAATGCATTGAACTACTCATTCAAATGTTCATTGATCATCAGACTTTAAAGATCTTCATGAAAAACAAACAGTTGAGTCAATGACAAGTCAATTATCTGAACATTCTATCGAAGTTCAACTTTCAAATCATTTTTAGATCAGATAAAATAAACATTAAGATTAATGCTTTAATCAGAATGCTTTTAGCAAATGTCTTTGAATCAGCTCAGCGTCTTGAAGATTATTTTCAGACTATTCTGATCTCTGATAAAGTTAATGTTTTATCTGTTGAATCAGAAGCAAATCTTTATCAATGAGTATATATGACAAATCAAACAGATGAGATCTGCAGCGAATATAGACAAGCTATGAATGAAAACAAGCTCAAATTTCATATCACTAAACTGAAGAACTGCAAAATCATTGACGACGTTCTATTTAAAAAAGATCTACTGTGAATCTTTGAGAACATGCACACGAAATTATTATAAGAAGTGCATAATCAATCTTCAATCTTTCATCTTGACAATAAATGAATCATTAATCTAGTTCAGCGTTTCTACTATTGATCAGTCATCAAGTTATTATTCAATAATACATTTGAAACTGTCATGCTTGTCAACAAAGCAAAGTCTCTAGAGATAGTATCAATGAACTTCATCATTCTCTTTTGATTTCACAGAAACGCTGAAAAGATATAACTATGAACTTCATCATTGAACTATCTTTGTCAGAAGATTACAACGTCATTTGCACAATCATATGTTGTTTCATCAAAAAACATCACTATGTTTTCTGTCATTGAGAAAATGATGACATTTCAGTTGAAGAAACAGTTTAAATCATGTTATGAAACGTTTATTAATTGCATGATCTACTCAGTTCTATTGTTTCAGACAGAAACTTTCAATTCATATCAACTATGTAAAAGAGTCTTTGTAAATGACTGAGAATCACAGTTAGTTTATTTACAATCTATCATTCTGAAATCAACAATCAATTGAAATAAGTTAATCAAGATGTTGAACGCGAACTTAGAATTTACTGCAATTACATGCAGAACAACTGAATTAAATAAATATTTATGATGAAATTCAGCAACAATTTCAATATCTTCTTGATCACTTCAATGATCTTCTTTTACTTCAATAAAGAATTTCATTCTTGAATGAGTTTTGATTCAGATACAACTGACTACAAAACAACTCATAAATGATTGAAAGCTAGAAAGATAAATGATATTGTCATTCAAATGAAAAAGCTACTGAGCTTTGATCATCAACAATTGAAAAAAATGAAGCTGATCATTGAAGTTCAAATTAATAAACATAAACGAGACGTCATTTATGAAGTAAATGACTGAGTGTGATTATCTTTCAGAAACGTCAAGACAACAAGACTCTGCAAAGATTTGAAAAATAAGCAGCTAAATTTTTATCAAATCACTGTCAAAGTGAGTATCTTCTATCATTTTCATTTATCAATCAGCATGAAGCATCTGCATTCAATGTTCAGCTTGAAGCTACTATGATTGTATTCAGAAGACTCTCTATCAGAACAGCATTCAAAATCACTCAGATTAGTCACTATTGAAAACAATGAACATTAAGAAATAAATGATATATTGAACTTCAAACGCTATTGAGATCGAATACAGTACAAAGTCAAATGAAAAGATTTAGATAGAAACGATGAATGATACTATGTTAATGAAGAAAAATTCAATGACTCAGAGAAAGTTTTGAACGAATTTCATAAGCTATATTCAAGCAAATCGCGCTAAAATATTGAAATAACTATCAACAAAAGTAAGCAAAGAAACTACATTCATGCAAACATGAATTTTCAAAGAAAAGAGTAATGTTACAAGCATATCAAAATTGATAAGACTGAACAAGACTGAAGCTCTAATCAATTCATAATGCATGCTAGTGAGTACTTTGTATAATGATTAAAGCTAGTCGAGATCTGATCTAGATCTGACTCAGATTTGACTTAAATATGACTCAATGTTTTTCTTCTTTCTTAACACTCTTTTCTTTTATCAACATCTTGTTCATTTACATCATCTTCTTTTCATGTCACAAACACATCTCTTTTAAGTCTAGCACAGTCTTTGAACATTACATAAATAGAAGCTTTTGTATCAATCTTCTTCTGTATTCTTAATATTCAGTTATAGTTATCTTTAAAGATTAAGCACTATCAATCTTGATCTTCATTAATTGTATCATTAAAACACGATTCTGATACTTCTTTAAATCAGCAATTTTCATTCAATTTGAAGTCAGAATAGTGATTCATTGATAGCAAATGCGCTCATCTTCTGAGCTTTTAGAAACTGAATCAACTTAATGAGTCAATGCATTGACTTTGATGTTTTATTTACTTGAGTGATACATGATTTTAAAGTTGAAGTCAACAAGCTTTTGTACTTAACACATTTAATGTTTACTTAGCTTTTTATCTTTCATTAATGATGTTAAAGCTTAATGATCAGTAAACATCTTAATGAGTAGCTCAGTCAATTTCAGCTCAGATCATTAATGCTTGAAGACATGAATGATTGCTAGTAGTTTCTTGTCATAGCATTCGCAATTTGTAAAGAGTGACAGTAACAGATTTTAATGCTTTTAGCGATCAATATTTTGAATATTCATTTAATCTCATGTCTCAGATTTGCGTCACTTTTAGCTGAGACATATTCATAAAAGCGTCAATATTCATAAAAACGTCAACATCTTTAGAACTTCTATGAGCGCAGTATGCATCTTTATCATTTGATTCAACAAATATGATCTTGACATTTGTAGCAATTAGAGTCGCAATGTTGAATAATATCATTGAAGCTTGTAATTTACTGTTATCTTTGCATGATCTTTCTTCGTTAGAATCATCATCAATAATCAAGCTGTCAACTGCGTAATTATCATACATTGCAAACATAATTCTAATGTCACACAGACTGCTCAAAGTGTTCAGTGTATCTTTTGTTCTCTAGTAATAAATGTCATCATAAATGTTTTGATTGTTCTTCTCAATATTGTCACTCTTTTCTTATTATGCATTTGCATCACTTTTAGCACTATGTTCTCTCATGACAGCATCTGCAACATAAGCGCTTGCGCATTCTTGAGCAAGATGTTCAAAGTGTTTAATCAGTGCGCTTGCATCACTATTAGTATCATGTTTTCTCATGTAAGCACATGCGGCAGAAGTGCTTTCGCAGTATGAAGCAAAATATTCGCTTTGTTCAAATCATTTGATTATAGTGACTACTGTGCTTGAGTTCTATTCTTCTTTAATTTCTTTCTTTTTGCAAGTTATGTTCATGATGCTTTTCTTTCTCATCTTGCACATGAAGCTTTCATATTTCTTCTTGTCGCTTAGAATCTTGTCTGTCTTGTCTGCTTTATATCACAAACATTTGTTCTTCTTCATGTTTAAAGCATCTCACAAGTCATCAAACTTTCATTCTCAGCTGATCTTAATTGTTGTTGACTTGACATCATTCTGTTGTGTTATCACGAGCTCATATTCATCACTTTGCAATATGATACATGATTGATCTTTAGTTTGTGATGTAGAGTGAAATCTCTTGCTAAGAGTTTGCTTCTTGCTAACTTGAACATCATCAGTCGATGATTCATTTTCTGTATTCGATTCAATCAATCTCTTTTACACAGCATCAATGATTGAAGATTTAGTTACAAGTTGCAATATCTACAACTTCATTCAATAATACTACATCAAAGACAAGCAACGTTAGTCTTGAAGATTGAAAGATGAAAATGCTTTCTGAACTCAAGAGTGTTTTTTTATGACTTGCGTTTAAATTAAGTTGCACGTCGTTTTCTAACTCATATAATGAGAGATCATTGAGACAATCAATGTATACATTGAATACAGCTTGAGTGTTCATAGTCACTTCAATATCGTCATTATCAATCTGTTGCTTGATACAACATAGCAGAATCTTCAATATTAATTGTTGATGCTTGCAAACTCGTTGATTTCATGTCGCATTAATGCGCATTCATGTTGCTGCATGTTATCAAGTTCAGCTTCGCTTCAATCACTTTAGTCATTAATATATGCAAATGTTCATTTACTCTTCACATTCAATCTTTCAAACTTGTTTAATCTGTGCTCTTTTAATTCATATTTTTATATACAATGAGTGATCATTGTTACTGCAATGAGAACAACATTAGTAGAAAGTGAATTAAAGAATATCTTCAAGTATTCTTGATATGCTATTTCATTTCTGACTTTGCAGTAAATCTTCTGAATCAATACATTTGCTATGATTCTTGCGCAGAATCTGTCTTGAAGAGTCTTTTCACATTAAACGATGTTGCAATCTTTGATTAGTACATATCTTTGTACATGCAAAATCATTATTATCTAGCAGACTTTTTGTTAAATTCTTTCGCTCTTTTCTTGTGAATTGCTTCTGTCAATTGTATTCACTCTCGACTATGATTTGTACTCAACTCAGTACACTAGATCATCACGTCTCAAAGATGTTGTACATTTATCTATTATGAGTCTTATTTGCAACGAAAAATCTGAGTGTATTATCTTTTGAGTTTCTCTCGTCGTTGAAATGTTCTTTACTTCAGAACGTTTGTGATCTGACTTCTTATCTAGATGATTTGCAATATTCTTTCATGCTTCTCTCATTTTCTCATTAAGTCATCTTTTTTTGAAATCTGATCATGAACTGCTATTGCTATTGACATGATCACTCAATATTCACGCAAGTAAATAACGAGTGCAAACTTCAACAGTTGACTCATGATTAATGATGAAGTTGCATTTAGTTCAACGTGATATCTTTTCTCATAAATATGATGTTATTAATTCTCAGTCTGCATCATTGATATCATCATCATCAAAATCAATTCTAGTATGTCTGTTATTAATTGATTGAAAAGAATTGAGCTATTCAATGTTGCATACATTGAGTTTTTGAAATGTTGTGACGACTTCATGAGAATACTTTCACTGAATGCTCTGACAACATTCAATTCTGCCTTTTTTCGAATTAGTCATTTATTCTTTTGAATTCTTAAGCGAGTTATTACTTCAAGAGTGACATGTTTCATTTGCAGTTTGAAAAGTGAATTGAATTATTAAGTTTAGCTAAAGAAACATTTGTCGCTTAAAGCGAGATAAAGTCAAGATTTTAGCTGAGTTCATTTGAATGTGATCAGATTTTATGAATAAAATCTGCAATCATTTTATCTGTCGTTGAACTGAATCTGCGTTTGTTTATATGTCATTGAACTGAATTGCGCTTTCGTTGCTTTTATTACTTTCGTCACTTTCATCGCTTTTATTGCTTTCATCACTTTCGTTTCTTTTGTTGCATTCAGTCTACTACTCATCTATCTACTTATCACTTTACTCGCTCATTTACTCTTCACTCTACTTGCTCATCTACTCTTTACTCTACTCACTCATTTACTCTTCACTTTACTCATTTAGCTACTCGCTCATCTACTCGTCATTCTACTCGCTCATCTACTCTTCATTCTACTCGTCTAGTTACTCACTCATCTACTCTTCACTCTACTCACTCATCTACTCTTCACTCTACTCATCTAGCTACTCGCTCATCTACTCGTCACTCTACTTGCTCATTTACTCTTCATTCTACTCGTCTATCTACTCTCTATCAAACTTTTTATCAAATGCTTTATCAAACACTCTATCAAATGCGTCAATCAAGCGCACAAAACACGTCAAACAGTGCTTCAAACAATGCTTTCTACTGAGCTTTTCATTGATCTTTCTACTGATTTTTTGATCAATCTTTCTATTGATCTTTCTACTAGTGAGCTTTCTACTGATCTTTCGATCAAGTCATCTAATGAGCTTTCTACTGATCTTTTGATTGAGTCATCTAGTGAACTTTCTACTGATCTTTCTATCAATCTTTCTATCAATCTTTCTATCAATCTTTCTACTGAGTTATTTATTAAGCTATCGACTGAGCTTTCTATCAAATGCTCTATCAAACATTTTACATGCTTCAAAATACGCGTCGATCAAGCGAATAACACGAATCAAACAATGCTTTCTACATGACTTTCTACATGACTTTCTACATGACTTTCTACTCAGCATTCTTCATAACTTTCTATCAAGCACTCTTCATGTTTTTCTATCAAGCACTCTTGCTGATCTTTCTACTGATCTTTCAATCAAGTCATTTAGTGAGCTTTCTACTGATCTTTCTTTCGATCAATCTTTCTATTGATCTTTCTACTAGTAAGCTTTCTACTGATCTTTCAATCGAGTTATTTACTGATCTTTTTACTACATGACTTTCTACATGACTCTTTACATGACTTTCTTCATGACTTTCTACATGACTTTTCACCAAGCTTTGAATTGCTTCGTAATCAAGAATCAAATTTGTTCTCTATCAAGCTTCAAACATGATTCTATCAATCATTCTACATGACTCTCTATCTCTCTAGTTTACTTATTAACTTTCTCATTAACTTCTTCATTAACTTTCTCATTAACTTTTTCGATGCATATATTAAATAGCTATTATTTAGATAGTCAAATCAATCATTAATTATTCAATGTTGCAACTACATATCAATGTTACAAATGTCAAAATAGTCATGTTTATTGAATTAAACAATAAAGACGCATACTGCGCTCATGAAAATGCTAAAGATGTTAAAGATGTTGAGAATATTAATGCTTTTATGAATATGTCTCAGCTAAAAGTGACGCAAATCTGAAACATGAGATTAAATGAATATTTGAAATACTGATCACTAAAAGCGTTAAAATCTGTCACTGTCACTCTTTACAAATTGCAAATGCTGTCTTTGTTGAAGACTTTTTTTACAGAATCGCTGTCACTTGAGTCTGTTGCAATCTCGTTGTCGTTGTGAATCTCTGTGTGTTCAACTGCGCTGCGCTTTGACGATGATGATGTCTTGAAGTTGCTCATATGACGACGTTTTTTCTGTAATATCACTTAGTATCTTGATAAACTCATCATTATAAAGATTGATGTATTCTCATGTTGCATTCAAGATGAAAGTCATTTGATGTGACTTGACAATGTATGATCATCAAGAAAATCTATGTAACAAACAATTGAGAAGAAGAATAAAAGAGAATGTCAGATTGCGAACGATTTTTTCTCATGATAAGAAAGAAATTTACCTTATTTTGAGCATTAAGAATAGTTTATTTAATCTTGACAAGAATTCATTGAATCTTTATTGATGTTGAACAAACTATAAGTCTTGTCATTGATTCTTGAGATTTCTCAATTATGACATGATCTTGCTATGTCATTTTATACTGAAAGTCTTGAGCATGAACATGTTCTCTACGAGCATTCTACATAATTTCTTCAGTGATCAGCTACTTGAATTAAGTATCACAAGAGATCTGAAATCTACAATCATTGTTTGCAGCAGATTAAATTGTAAAAAGAAAGTGAATAAACTCTTCTGCATGCATTTCTTTCAATGCTGTTTTTCATTCACGCTCGTTGCTAATATATATTCTTGCAAATTCAGCTCAATCATATATCATCATATTTGTGATATAGTCGTAATTCAGCTCATTCTTAATCAACTTTATAAATCTGTCATATTTCATGCCATTAATGTGAATTGAGTTCTTCACTGATTCACGTCTAAGAAGATCTTGTGATCTGCAGCATATATTACAATTGAGATTGCAACTGATCTGTATTATGAAAATTTTGACTGATCTGACTGATACTGATTGAGATCTCTTGAAATCTCATTTATCGCAGATGACATAACTCAAGAGATGTGAGTGTGTTTTCAGTTGAAAAAATGATGAAGAATTGTACTTAAGATTGTTTCATCATGTCTCTCTGACTCTGAGTCATCTTCTTACATTGTAATTTGATTGCTGTGTCATGAACATTAACATAGAATCACTTCTTGATCTTGTGACATCGTTGAATATAATATGAAACTCGTGATATATGACTTCAAATGTTGATCTAATAATCTCTTTTAACTTGTTTATATTTAGCTTTCATTTTATAAGTTGAAGAAATCTCATCTGATCTCATATTTGCATCTTCAATTGCATGTATTTAGACTCATTAATGCTGAGTTCTTCTTTCACTTTGTTTATCGATCATTTATAGTATATATACTCTTTACATGACATCTTCAACAATGCATTCATTATACTAAAGAGAAAACTTGATGTTTGTTGAATATTTTCATGTCTGTGACTAATAATTGCACTTATCACAAAAAACTTTAGCATCAGCGATTCATAACTTCAGAATTTGATTGATGTTACACTTGCTGCATCTTGTTCATGTGATAATTGATGTCAGCTTTCAGTGATCTACTTATTGCTTAAGCTTTCAACTAGATTTATGAAATACATATCAATTATCTAGAATCTACTACTGAGTCACTCATACTCTTTTGTAATACAATCGCTCATGATCATCAAGTCAATTTTCTTTCAGATCAATTCATTGATACAGTTGACTTTGACTGACTGACTTCATGATATTAAATTTGTAACTGATGATACTCTTGCAATGAGCAAAGCTTTGTTTGCTATGTATATTTCATAAGAACAAAGCTCTTGTAAGATTAAACTCTGACTTTAGTTCTCATTGATTCATAGTTGAGACTTCTGTTCATCAAGAGAAATTTGATTGAGCAAAGTCAAGAGATGATTATATTTCTTAATTGCTTAGTCATGTAGCATCATTGACTTCAATGATTCTGTATATGCTCTGAAACATAAACATAATACATATACATTGTTTGATTTTTGTCTGCAATGAGATTAAGTCAATTTCAAATATCTTCAGCTTTTGCATTTGAAGTAGTATTTTGCTGCTTTTATTTCTTTATGCAAGAAATTCTTCTTGTATATTGAATTGTATGAATTTCAGTCGCTGAAGTTATTAATGTAGAAGAACTTGTTTTTATTTGACTTGCTAGAAATATCATTTGCTGATACAATATATACACTTCTCAAAATTGTATGCAAATGAAAAAATCAACTAGCTTTGAGCAAACGAGAATTTTTGATGTTATCTTTAAATCAGTGCTTTATCTCAATCATTTCATGCACAGCATGTTGAGTTCTCTCATTGCAAGATTTGAGTAGTTCGACGAGAACATCATTGTATCGTAATTCATTACTCTTGTTGTCTTGATGTAATGAATTTATAATGAAAAGAATAAGTCGTAGCTGATCAGACAGTCAATTATTTAGCAGAGTTGAGATTTCAGTCATCTCTTTTAATTTCTTCTGAATCAGAACATAGTTACATCTTCAAACTTTCTTCTTTTTCTGTCAGTTCAATGAGCAGTATACTCTATCACTGATAAGATTCTCTAAGTCATTGACGTCTTTTTCGTCTCGTTTTCAGCATTGAAGTGACTCATGAATGCTTACGTAGTATGATCTCACTCAGATTGAGTCTTTTTTCTTTTTATTTAACTCTCTATCTGATACAACTTTCTTGTTGACTATGTTGCAACACTTGCGCACGAAGACTGTTAATGCATCAAGAAGCTTCTTTATGTTCAGAATCTTGACTAAGATTAATGCATGACATCATAACTTTGAATTGAGTTTTGTCTCTTGTATTTGATTGCATTGTTCACGAATGAGTGCATCTTGAATTTTATGAAGACTAAAGATACAATTGAATCATGTTATTATAACAGTCAATGTATGCTTGTTAATCTTGCTTTGTTTTATATCTTTGTGAAGAAGAATATCTTTCATCATAAGAAGATTTAAATGTCGAGTATTGTAATGCAATAACTGTTTTTAAAACATTTCTTGTTTGTTGATGTAATCAAAAAAGATCTTTATTAGATGCTTATGTGTAATCTCACTGTGCTTTGTATTGAAATTATCAGCACTATCATATCTTCGAATCTGACTTGCATAATGTGTCATTGCATGTAGTTTTGAAATGTTGAAATGATCGACATCTGTATCTGAACACTCAGATTGCAAATGACGAAAAACATTCTTTAGCTTGTTTAATCAAAAAAGCGCATGTTCAAAATATCAAAGAGTTTCTTCGTCATGCAAATGATACTGAGCAAGTATCACAAAGTCTATCATTGCTTAAGCGAAGTGAATCATTGCAGATGCTTTCATGATCAGAAGCGATGTAATAACTAATATAAGTTGATATACAATCGACTTTTAATCTGCATCAGTTTATTGCTTAATTGTACTGTACTTGACAAATCTCTTCATGTCTTTAAATGATGAAATGACGCGAAATCTTTGATTCAGCTAAGCTGTTTCTGATGCATCGTTTAAAGTTAATCTGATTTTTCTTCTTCTTTGACTTGTATAAACACTTTTGTTGATGATCTGACTAAGTCATAACATCAGATACAAGATGATTTTCTTAAGTAGTTGATGTAACATATTTATCATTATTGTCTTGTGAATATTGATAAACATATGTGATCATGCAAAGTTTTTCACTGAATGTATTCAAGCAGAGTCATTCTCAATCATATTGTTCTTTCTTTGTTGTCTTTGTTGATTTTTAGTAAATGCATGCATTTGAATTGATCATGTCTTGTTTAGATTTTCGCGCTCATGAAATGATACTTGATAGATAGAGCATTGTTGATTCATCTTGATGTCTGTGATTAATACTTGTTTCTTGTAGTTCATCATGAACTTAATGATTATTGAATAACATTGTCTTATCTTATTGTTTGCACAAAGAACAGAAATGTTGTTTCTGAACATAACTTCAATGACTGTTACATGTGAGATCATGTATTAATGTATGATGATACATGTTTAACATACGCTTGAGTATGATTGATAATATCATGTGTCAAATCTTTGACTTGATATCATCATCATCATTGTCAACTATGAGAAGAAATCTCAGAAGAATCAATTTCAATCGTTTTTGAGCATGTTTTGTACATCGATTTAGATTTTCTATCGTTAAATATATAAATCATGCAGATAGATTACTTTAATGCTCAGTCAAGACTGTTTTATCAATGAAAATTAACAGTGATATCACGATAGCATCATTAGAAAGCTTCTTCTGCGTTTTTCATCATCAATCAGCAGTATGCATCTTGTCGTAGACTTGAGAGTTGTTGACATTATAATGTCAAATGAATGCATAAATCAGCTCATCTTGAAATGATGAGTGACTCAACAAGAATTGAAGTGTCTCGATGATGTCATGATACAAAATGCAGTGCTGCTCTTCTTGAACTTCTTTGTAACTGAATTCAACTGTGAATGTTCAAGAATGTCACTCATTGTTTTCAACATCATATGAAATCTGATGTAAAAGTGTTAATCACTTGTTCACATCATGAAAGTTGACATGTTGATGTAAAACTTGCAAGCGCAAGTCTTGAAAGAATTGATTAACACTGTCTTTGATAATCTTTGTTTAATGAAGTCAGTGAGCAAATGCGTAATCTGCTTTGCATTGAAATGAATAGTATTGATTGTTGTTTATGTTCTTGATCATTTAAGAATTCAAGCTCAATGACTCTGATATTTTCTTTGACACGTCGACTGTTGTTTCAACATCATGATCAGTTGTCTTGATGAAGATTTCAACTTGCAGCGCTGATGATGTGAAGAGAAGTTCAGTTTGAAGTTGTATCATTTCGATTCTTGATGATATATATTTCATATTCTGATTCAAATCAGCGCTATTCATTTCAATGTTCATATGCTCTTCTGTGAAATCATTTATTAACATATATTCTTGATTCTCGTCTTCAATGTTTGTCTGAACATTCTGATCATGAAAATCATTCAAGTTTGAATCTCATTCTACAGTCTCATGATCACGTCAGATGAGCTGCATCAAATCGCATGATGATAATTCTGATGATGATGATAACTTTCGTCAGAGAATCTTTCGCGATTGATCATGCAAGCGAACATGACAGTGATGAAGATGATGTTCAAGCTCGCTGATGTTGTTTATCTTCATTTCACATGAAGAACATACACGTTGCATTATCTGTAAATCTTCGATTAGTGTTTTTATATAACTTGTACAAAGCAATGATGAATTGTAATGATTCTTTATGCTTGACTGTTTATCTGTGCATGAAATGTCAGTAATGAGATGAATTGAAAAATGTCAATTGCAAAGTTGATGAATCATGTTTGCTCAGAAGTTATTGACTTTAATTTGAGCTCAATAGTTAAGATATGTAAACTATATTTAGCTAAATTATAAAGAAAATGAAATCAATCACTTAGATTGAACAAATATCATTGCTATTCTCATGATTTAGCTATTGTCACTCAAGATGTGATCATTTAAATCTCTTATGAAATGAGAGTAATGATTGCTAAAGTGCTATATATCTCAAGTTGAAGTAATTTTTAAAGTTTACAAACTTTATCTTGTTGTTGTCATCTATCTTGCTCTTGTCATGACTTGATGAGTAATTCAAGAGATATATGACTATGCATTTATCTTCTTCATCTTCATTTGAAACTCTCTGATAGCATGTCAATTGCGCTTAAACTCATCGTTGCTTCTTTTGAGCTTATCATAAGTGCAAGACTGCTTAGATTTTATAGTTGTCATTATCTGATGTACAATGAAGACTGAGAGAATTTAAGTATCAAAGATCAAAGACTCAAACTTAGATGAAGAAATCAGCTGATCGACAAACGTAGAGATGAGTTCATCAGTCAAATAAGCAACAGTAATGAGCGAAGATGATTGTTGATGATGAAATGACATTAAAGATGATGTAGTTTTGTTTCGAAGAACTTTTCATCTGATGATTCTTTATGTGACGTCAACTGCTTATTTAAATGATGACAAGAATTTTGATGCATCTGATGACATGTTTTGATTGAACTCATCTATTGCTACTGTCAATAGTTAAATTATGAGTTTGATTACAATGTGCATATTAATGAATCAGATGTTGCTGCATAAATCAACTTCAATGAAAGCATACTTGATGATGTTGCACTATAAACAGTGTCTGCAATGAACTGACTGCTTGATGAAGACTTTAATTTCATCAATGAATTTTCATTTCTTGAGAATGAATGAAGTTGTTCAACGACTAGACTGAATGAAGAGTTGTTGCAGTCAATCTCTTCGTCATCTCTCGCGATTGCTGTTGCTCAATATCATATCGTCTTCAATTTTATTGCTTCATGAAAATGATTTATATTTCAATGATAACAGATGCGAGTGAAGTTTTTACACTGCTCATGACAACATCGTCAACGAGTAAGAAAATCAAGTATGTATGACTCGTCTCTCTGCAAATGCTTCTTATGTTTGTTCTTTAAATACTTTGCATGAGTGATGTCATTGATCTGAATGAAAGCAATCAGTTAACTGATACACAGAAGAAGCAACTTAAAATAATAATTAAGATTTTATTTCTTGACACTTGTATCTTTCTGTCTTTTCTTGATACTTTGAGCTTGAAAGAAGTTTCATCATTTGTGATATAATTGCTGAGATTTTTGCAAGTTTATGAATTGATCAATTCAATGATGAATTTTCTCTTGCTGCTATTCTGCAAATGAAACAGTATATTCTTTAAATTTCTTCAGTCGTTGCGTTTCTTCAACATTTTTGTCATCTCGATTGATTGATCGAAGCAATAAACAATAGTCTGATTGCAAAGCGAAAAATACATGTAGTTTCAGTTGATACATCAGTTGAAGATCAAACGAGATTGATCACTACATCAAAGCTCAAAGTCAAACTCGCTTGCATGATTGAATATTCTTGTATCTAAGTCGTGTAAAATCTTTCTATCATCAAGTATGATTATTCAGTTCACAACGTAAGACAGATCATATACATCTGAATCATCATCATGAAAGTCTACAGACTTCTCAATCATGTTCTCATTTGTTTCTTCATCATATATTTCAGAATCAACTCTGTTCTTTCAACTGTTATCGTTGATACTCAAGATCTGTTCAAATTGATGCTGTGTATCATGTCTGAATCATGAATTCAGATCAGTAAATAAAACAGTATCTTTAAGAAGATACTTGATGTCTTTCAAATTAAACTGTTTGTCTCATGACTCTGTTTTATTTGTTTGCTTCGAAATATTCAATATTCTTTCTATGATTGCTTTTTCAACAGATTCAAAAGATGAATGAAGTTCAAAAGTAGTATTTCTTCGTCTTTTAACATGTTGAGTAGTGAGAGTTTATCTAGCATTAATCGTGATGTTTCATATGCGTTCAGTCAACACTATCTTCATGATAGTGTTATTTGATGTCTATTAAGTCACAAGTAATGCAAAGAATGATTGAAAAGAAAGTGAAATTATGCAATACATTTGAAAAATTGAAGTGCATGAGATTCAATGAACTTGAATAATGATTCTTTGAATCTGCTTTAATTTGAGAATGTCATTCTTTAACATCTTGACTTGAAGAAAATTTCTTGACTTTCTCTGCTGTCAAATTGACAACGACATCACATTTCAGTAACTTTATGATGATCATCATCTCATCTTTCAATCATGTGAACTATGATTTGCATCATCAAACGCTTGAATGTAATCTTCACAACAAGATGTTAAAGCTGTGTTACTCATAAGAAACTTCAAACAGAATGTTTATCTTCATGACTGTATTCAAGAAGCGATTGATAATAATGTGAAAGTTATGCAATCATTAAATGAGTAAATGCAACATGTCTTGATTGAACTACATGATTGATCTGCTCACTGACAATAAATGAATCGCTGTGATTCGTGATGCTCTTATGAAAGCGCTTGCTATCACATTCTCATAAATCGCAACAGTGAAAGTGATAGACAGATTCGCTTGAAAGCATTATGACTTGCAATGCAATACTGATTTTGTTAACAGACGTCATGATGCTAAAAGATGATCAGTTATGCTTTTTAAACAAAGAAAATCTTGATTCAATATAAATAACTGACTATCTTGACAGATTCTGATCGAATTACGAAGATACATATTATATTTTCACTATGAATTGATTTATTCATCTCGAAGAACGTTCTCAGTATAGTCATGAAAGTTGACAAATGATCATTGCAGAAAGACTCAACATGAAGAATATGCAAATCAATGAAGATGTGACTGAAATGTTTACGATGCAGCTTGTTTGCTCATGTTTCAAAGTAAAACATGATAAGCGATAAAAATGCAAATAATATTCACTGTATCATTTCTTTTATATTGTTAGCTTGAATATAGTGAAGAATACAGTGTAGATAAGCATGATTCAATAAAAGATGAATAACAGCTTTGTTATTTTATGAATGAAAGATAATCATCATATCAAAATTGAGATCAACACTTTTAATATTTTAATTATATTTAATAGAAGAATACAATTCATCAATGATATCTTGCTCACTTTATTTGAGTGTATGCTTTTTAAAGAAACTCAACTTTCGAAACATCATAACAGTTAATTGCTTCAATCTTTTGAATCAGAATCATTCTCATCTTAAAGACTTTTTATCTTTTATCATAATCAGATAACAATCTCAATTTAAGCTGTGATCATCAAGATCAATCATTCAGCTTCAACTCACATCAATCTAGAATTCTACATTCTGCAATTTTATCTCACTTTCTATTTCTCATCACAATCAAATAACAATCTCAATTTAAGCTGCAACTGTTAAGATCAATCATTCACTTTAGATTCACATTAGTATAGAATTCAACATTTTGCAATCTCATTTCACTTTCTATCTTTTATCATAATTAAATAATAATCTCAATTCAAGCTGCAACTGTTAAGATCAATCATTCACTTTAAACTTACATCAGTATAGAATTCAACATTTTGCAATCTCATCTCGTTTTATCATTGTACATTCTACAATCTCACTGCTTCTTATTGCTTCTTCATCTTTAACAGCTTAATATCATTTCACATCATTACTTTACATCTTTCAACAAACATTTCATCATGATGTTTAAAGAAAAGTTCAAAGCAACATTGACAGATAAAGATGCAGCGACTGACGTCATGTATTACACATCTCAAGCGATGAAGCTTGAGAATGACAATTTCACTACTTTTATCTTAAATGATGAGAAGATGATGCAGAAAGCAAATTTAACTGAGCATCAGAACATCAGATTTGTCATCTTTTGAACTAAGATTATTTTCAAAATCAATGAAGTAGTTGAATCAGTAATTGATGCATTCAATTCTTTGAATGAAAGTCTTTATGTTACTTGCAAGATTGTGACAAAGATCTTGATGAACTGAACATTCAGCATTCGCTTTGACATTAAATTACATCAAGTCACATCATCATTATTCAAGAACTGTCTTTCTGTTTACAACATTTTACATAACTGAGTCTTTCGCTTACATTTAAATTCTGACATTTACGAAGTTATTGTTGCAAACTATTTAAACATGTCTTTGTTGCATACTTCTTATTTCAAATTCATGTTTTTCACATACAACATTGATGATTCAAAGATCAAGAATCTGCATCAAGATGAATGAATGATCTTTCTTGAATTTATCTTCAGATCAATCTCAACTCATACTCAGTTGATTCTGCTTGAGAATCATAAAGATTTATCAGTTCTTCAGAATATAAAGAACACACTCAAAAAAGTTTTTGATTTGTCAGAAGATCACACAGTCAAGCTGAAGATCTTCATCTCAACAATTGAATGAAATATGTTCATGAATCAGTATCAAAAATTCAACAGTAGTATCAGAATAAAGTGAGACTTTTCAGTGTTCAACATGTGATTCAGTCAGTCTAAAAATCACAAGCATATCATTCAAGTAAAATAAGTGACTTCAAAGAAGAATCATTCAACTATCTATCTATTATATTGACATACTTATTGTGATGACAAAAAGTGTTGACTTATCAAAGATTTCTCTAGATTACAGTTGATGAAGACACAGCGAGCACTGATTGCGAAGACTCAGACATTGCTCTGCGAGTTGCATGCACTCATCACATTCGCGAAAACAGACAAGAAGTATGTTGATTTGCTGCATCTTTTCAATTGCTTTGACTATTAATTTGACTTGAAGAATCACTTTGAAGTGCAGATCAATGATGACAAGTGAACTGCTATCATTCTTGTCAAATCGTTTATTTTCTTCAACATGATAGATGTGAGCGTAGCTCTTCATCATTCTTTCATCAAGACAGATTGAAGCTCAATTGAGTTGAAGTCAACGTTTGATCTTCGCGAACATGAGTGACAGAATGATGATAAACAAATACTTCAGTATTGTTTTTTCAACGCATCAAACATGATCTCAGTTTATTCAATCATGTCTGACAAGCTCGACAGAATCAAAATAGCGACAATCAGAATTCTCAATTTTGCTCATATTGACGAGAAATATTATGAATACAACGATCGCTTTCATGATATTATACTGAGTCAAAATCTTCGTATCAAATTCACATCAGTTCTCTTTGAAGACTTGAATCTTTCAACTACTTTTGCTGAGTGAAATATTGAGTTGAATAAGTCTTAGATGTCGATCATGCAATATCTTCAGAAACTTTCTAATGATTTTGATTTTATCAAGAGATTCTTTGAAATCAAGAAAACACTGATGAATGTCATTATCACAATGCTACTTTTAAAGCTGAGCAAGAAAGTCAAAGTGCTGAGTTTGTTCAGCAACACAGCTGATACATTCATTCTCAAACTGAATGAACAGCTTCAATGATTGAAAAACAAAAACATCATTCTGATGAATAAGAAGATTGTTTGTTTTCACTTGCAGTTCATTGAACATCAGATAGTCACTCAAGACAGTTACATGTTTCACTCAGTAAACAATGATTTCGCTCAATAATGATGAAATGTCTTTCACGAGTTATCTGATGTCTTCTATGATCAGCTGACACATCAAATTATCAATCAGAGCAAGAAGACTTTACATGACATTAAAGATTGTTAATATAAATTGCATCAGATCAGTCTTGATACTTTGCTTTTAAAAGTCACAAGTTTAAACAATCATTCAATGAATAAGACGCAATCTCAGAGTCAACAAAATGAACAGAGTGACAAGCAGCACAAGACACAAGATTCTTCAATTGTACAAATCAACAATGAAGAAGTCAATGTAACTTACGAAGATTTCAAGAGCGATAATAATTCACTTAATGTGAATTACAAAGATCTTAATTCTCATGTCATTTGTCAATCTTCAAAGCAAGATCACGAATTTGAACATTGTATGCTTCAGAGAATTATCAATGTCAAGCTCAATAGAATGAACAATGAGACTGAGCATGATGCTGTTATTAAGACGTTCTGCTTGTACTTTCAAAGAATCAAGATGAAAGAAATTCTCAATATGAAAGATCAAGAATTCTTTCAGCACATCAAGATTGAGCTAAGTGTGAATATTCTTGAGCATGACGTGAGCATTGTTGTCTGCACGCTGATCAACTTCGACACTACTATGCTAAAAAATTCAAAGAAGATCATACTGTTATTCAGAAAGTTGCAAAAGTTGAGAACGCAGAAATCTTTATTGCTATGATTCACAGCAATGATTCAATGCATATGTTTGATAATGATGAGCAACTTCGATCAATGAAAAAAGACATCAAGAACAATTGCTTTATGCATTACATAAACAAAAGTTTATTTGAACATCTGATTATGATTGAATACTTTCATATGCTTCTTACTGAACAGTATTGCGCAATTCTCATCATAGATGACATTGTATTCACTGTCTGATACAAAGTTCAGATGCAGTTCTCAATTGATTCTTCACTTTGATTCAATATGATTATTGCAATCATTGTATTGAAGAGCTTTTGCAAAATAAAATGATCATTGACATTTCTCAACATCAATGAAATTGACATAAGAATTGATGCATTTCAGTTCAAGCAGAATGAGATTAAAGTCATTGTAGCAATTGAGCTAGTCAAGATCTACGCTGAAGTCAAGATATTTATCAAGAACATTGTTATTCTCACAAAATATACTGCACAAGTTCAGTTACTGAAGAGAAGTTTAATCTCAGACTCAAAAGTTCAAAATGTTGAAGTGTACATGATTGATTCTTTTCAAGATGAAGAAGCTTCTGTCATCATTCTATGTATGATGAAAATCAAGAAACTTGACTTCATGTCTCAATTCAATTGTTTTCTGACTGTCTGTAATCATGCTTACGACTCATTTGTTGTATTATGTAACTATGATGAATTTCAGCACAATTACGCTTGCAATTTACACATGATACAATATGTTCAAAATCTGTTCTCGATCAACGAAGTCTACAAGAAATACTTTAGTCAACAAGAATTCAGCAATTTCATGAAAACAGAGCGTCAATTTCAAGAACAAGAATCACAATGAAATGAGAACGAAGCTTGATACACAAGCGAAAATTAAGCAACAAATCTCTCAGAAGAGCAAAAGCATCATCAGAATGCAAGTGAAGATTAAGCAACAAGCTTTGCAGAAGAGCAAAAGCATCATCAAGATGCAAGCAAAGATTAAGCAACAAACTCTGCAAAAAAGCAAAAGCATTATTAGAATGTAAGCAAAGATCAAGCAATAAATTCTGCAGAAGAGCAAGAGCATCATCAAGATGCAAGTGAAGATCAAGCAATAAACTTTGCAGAAAAGCAAAAGCATCATCAGAATGTAAGCAAAGATCAAGCAACAAACTCTGCAGAAAAGTAAAAGCATCATCAGAATGCAAGCGAAGATTAAACAACAAACTTCTCAGAAGAGCAAGAGCATCATCAGAATGCAAGTAAAGATTAAGTAATAAACTCTGCAAAAGAGCAAAAGCATCATCAAAACATAAGTGAAGATCAAGTAATAAATTTTGCAAAAAAGCAAAAGCATTATTGAGATGTAAGCAAAGCTTCTGCAGCAAATCTTGCAGAAGAGCAAGCATTGCAAGAAAATAAATCTGATCAAGAAATAATATTCATTGATTGATAAACATGTTTCACAGAAAATGACATTCTTTTTCGATGTTTAAATTCTTTGTCTGCTGCTAGTTCAAGTCTGTCAAAGAGATTGAAACATTGATCACTGTGTAATACATACTGAAATATAAACATAATAACTTGCAGATACAATACACTTCAATCAACAATAAACTAGCTTAGTTTTTAAGCTGTTATGCACATCATGTAAGCGCAGATCTTTAACGTAAGCTAAAGTAAATTCATTATGTTTCAACTTCTACAATATCACATTTGCTGCATGTAATACAACTTAATCTTTCATTCATCTGCTCATCATATTTGATGTAAGTCTTTCAATTTATTTTCATAATCACATAAGATCATGATTTAACATTATATGTTTCTTTCAATGAGCATCATCATTAAGATCAAAATATATTCATTGAACTCAATCTCAGTTGATTGAATCTGCATATCTAACATCAGTTAAGTATGCATTTAGTTTATCACGTCAACTCATCTCACATAGTTGAATAGCAGCATCAATATTTCATCATCATCATTTATTTTATTGAACTGATTTTATTGACTCATTATAATGACTAGCTCACGTCTCAAAAAGAATATTACTATCAGATATCAGAATTCTCAACTTGATGATGAGTGTTCAACTTTCAGAAACATGACAGAGATTCTTAGAATTTTAAACATTGATAAATATCAGCTGAAGAATTTAACAAATCAAGCTGAGCAATGAACTGAAAAGCATGCATTTACACTTAAGCACATCAGATCTAATGAGAAGTCAGCTATCATTGATGAATAATTAACATTGTTTTTGTACAAGATCAACATGCTTATGTTCAATGATTTTAAAACAAATCAAATTTTCAACATTTTAATCGTTGTAATTCAATGAATGTTCTACAACAGAAGACGTTCTGAACAGAGACGTGTCAAACAGATCAACACATCTTTCACTCATATACAAACTAGTTCTACATCATATTCAGATGATTAATCACTCATCATCATACACAAAATTGTAAAGATTCAATGAGCATCATCTGCATCTGAGTTTTCACAGTCACAAGAAGTCATGTCATTCATCAGAATACTTGAAGACATTGAACTTCATGCAATGATGAGTTCATACTTGAATCTGATCACTTTGAAAGAGATTTTGAAAATGAGCTTGACTTTGATCAAAGATGTACTTGATCACAATTTACATGATGACAAAGATTAATTTTATAATGTTTTGTTTCAGATGTGAATTGAACTTCTCAAAGATGACATCAGCTACATTGAGATGAACATTATCATCTACATCATAAATGACGAGATCTTGAAAATAAATTCAGACAGAACTTTTCGAGCTGTTTTACATGATGTCTCAAATCAATCTAATTATGCTGCTCGCTTTAATGTGATTCGCGCTACATTATATTCTGATAGATCAGAAACACATGTATGTAAACAGCAAACTAATGATTAATGCAGAACTCACAGACAATGCTTCATTAATTTCAGCTTCTCATCAAGAGCACATGAGATTCATTGATGTTAATGAAAGTGAAAAGATTAACAAAGTGACAATTTGAAGAAATGAAATCAACACATTATCAATCAATCATGAAATGACAATTGATAATTTGATAGATCATGTATATCAATAAAGATTGACAAGAAGTTTAGATTTCATAGAGCAGAATCAAATAAACTCTACTCATATTTAGAAGCAGTCAACAGTCATTAACATGAAAGAGAGCGATGCAAATGATACAGCTGTTCTGTTTACAACGAAGAATAACGTTGACTTGATTGACAATGCAACGTCTACTCATGTTCAGAAGCAGTCAGCAGTTGTTAACATGAAAGAGAGCAATGCAAATGACACAGCTGTTTTGTTTACAATGAAGAATAACGTTGACTCAACTAACAATGCAGCGTCTACTCATGTTCAGAAGCAGTCAGCAATCATTAACATGAAAGAGAGTGATGTAAATGACACAGCTGTTCTGTTTACAATGAAGAATAACGTTAACTTGATTGATAATGCAGCATCTACTCATGTTCAGAAGCAGTCAGCAGTCATTAACATGAAAAAGAATGATGTGAATGACACAGCTGTTCTGAGTACAACGAAGAATAACGTTGACTCAGCAGATAATGCAGCGTCTACTCATGTTCAGAAGCAGTCAGTAATCATTAACATGAAAGAGAATGATGCAAATGATACAGCTGTTCTGAATACAACGAAGAATAACGTTGACTCAGCAAATAATGCAGCGAAATCTGATAGATTTGTGAAGAGTGTACATTCACAATGAACTGACAAGAGTGAAGATCTTATGAACAAGATTCACACACTTTTATATTTTCATTGAAAGTGATTAAGATTCAATCATTCAAAGAAAGACACAACAAGCATCACATTAGCTGATTAAACATTGCATTATAGTAAGTCACTGAAGTATGTGTATGAACGACAGATTAATGACAAGTGATTTTTACAGAGAATGATGAGAGTTCTGAATCATTGCATTCAAAGCAACGAAAGTTGAATGACAAGATGCAGACTCAAGAAAACGACATGTTGATGTCAGCTTCAAATAAGTCTAACATCTCAGCTTCAAATGTTGATCAGTCAATAAACATAAGTTCAAAATTAAAGTATGATAGTTCTTCATTGAAGAAAAACAAAATCATCAACTTACATTGAGATTCAACGAGTCAAGTTGAACAACATGAAGCAACTGTATCATCTTCATCTCAGCAGATAAAATCTCAACAGAACATGATGATCTTTGATCATTCAATTACAGAAGATCTTGCAAGAGAGTCAGATCATGTGTGATTAAACATGAATTTCAAAGATGATAAAAATAGTAAGCAAAATTTGAAGAAGCATTACGTAAAATAATTGAAATATCGAAGTTGATCTTGTTTCTTGATTAACAAGATTGAACAGACTCATGATGAAGATATCATTGACTGTTACAAAGCATCTTTATGAAGAAAACAGATGACGAAATTACGCTTAATTATTTCTGCATGATCTTAATCATGTTAAATCTTAGTCACGCATACATTTGCAGAGAATGAACACGTCACTCTTTTTATATCAGACTTTTGAGATTTTTGTGATGTTTAAGATGAAAATGTTCATGAAAGAAAAATTCAATGTCGATGATATGAGTCTTGAAAAGATAAACATGAATGTCAGCAAGATTAAGAATAAAGCATGCTAATTTATTGATAAGACAATAAAGATGCTTGAATTAATTTGTCTGAATCGTCTATTGCATATAGCACATGACGAGATCAACGATGCTCATTACAAGAAAAAGTTCAATGAACATCTGAAAGAAAACACTTTCAGTACATTTCAGTCTAGAGATGCAAAGTGCTCTTTCAATAACAAGTTAAGAATTGAGTGTTCATGTGTGAATGCAAACTCATTTGCATGTCTTATATCATCAAAATTTGTCAATCTAGTTATTATTTCATCAGTCTTGATTGCAAACTGACTAAAGAAGATTTGAATTCATTTCAACAAGAACAATGACTTATTACATTAATAAATTCATCACGCGTATTGTGATGCAAAGATGAACGCGCTAGTCATCAGATTGACATGAACAGATAGAGATTTTCTAATAGAACAAGAGCAAGCTAGTTCTAGTTTCATATGTGTAATCATGATAAACATGTACAAGACTTGCGTTGCAGCATTAATGAGAAATTGATATCAATTTGAAAGAGCAACTTTTAGATTAAAATAATCATAGTCAATATGACAACTCTGAAATATAAAATGAGATTGACTGATTGCAAATGAGATGCATAGAAAGATGATTCAGACATTTAAAATTATTCATCTGTTTAAGAACATGAATGAAAAATCTTGTAAGTGATTTATTACAAATACATTCTTTGAACGATCACTCATACAAATGATGACATGAGTGAACATGCTGATGACAGACTCAATGATGAATCAATATGAATCAATATGAAAAGAAAAAGAAGCTCATTGAGTCAATTTGATATACTGTATATATCAAAATTTGAAAAAGATGAACAAAATACATATGAAAATCTTCAATCTTCAAGAGAAAAGTCATCAAGTCATTAAGAAGTACATCAAAGAGCTAAAGATCATGTGCGACACATTATGATTACAACGTGACATCAATTTATCAAAGTTTTTCAACTTTTTTCTTACAGATGTGAAATTGAATAAACCTCAAGATGTTGATTGCAAACTTTCATCAATGTTCAATGAACTTGTCAATTTCTCAGTGATGACAATCATTAAACAACTTCAAAAGAATAGAAAAAGAAAAACGTAAGAGTGAAGAGCACAAAAGTGCATTGAAGATCAATCTCAAATTAACATCAACAACTGAATGATGAAAGTTCATTGACTCAAAGTATTTAACACATTCTTGCATCTTAAACAACTTTCAGAGACACAGTTACTTGTGTTCTCTGAAGAAGAAGACTGAGAGAAGAAATATGTTTGCTTTGAAATAGATCATCTCTACGACTTGAAGAAAGTTGAGTCTTTCTACAAGAAGCACATTCTTGAGATTATTTTCAAGATGAACTGTATCAAGATCAAAGCAATCAACGAGCTCATCAATCATGTCTGAAACAAGAATGAGAAGACTGTATTCTGTATCATGAATTCTATGAATGCACTTATTCTTTATTGAGTAAGTGACAAAGTCTCTAATTTCTGTTAATGTTGTTCTTGAAAGTTATCACATGCATAGCGAGAGAAAACATGTTTAACATGATTGCTAACATCTAATTATGTAATACTTTCAACTTGTTCTTAAAGTTTCAATGACTTTGATAACTTCAAAATTGCTCAAATTTAAAATGATGAACATAGTTTGATTGTTTCAAGAAGATTTGAAAAAACTGCAGAAGTATTCAAATGAAAAGTCATCACGCTTTATTATTGACATTATTAAATTAATCAATGTTGATTACAATTTATACAGAGTCAAGAGACTAGTTCAGATCAATCTGAAATAAATGAAGAGAAATCAAGCACAGATCAAGAAGAGAGTTAATCATCTTGAACAATATGAGAAGACTATCATTTATGACTTGCGTTGCATAGATTTGCAGATCAAGATGCTGATATACGACAGACAAAATCATCAAGCGCGTTTAATGAACATGATATTGAAGCTCAAAACATTTCAAGTTAAAGAATTAATCAGAAATATCAAAAACGATGATAATGATGAAGATGATCACATTGAACTCAGTGACAGAGTGAAAAATGATGACTGCACATAGATCATATCGCTTCATACATATGCATCAAGAAAGCGCGATGTGTTACTAGTCTATCAGTCTGTATTATAAATAGTTGTACTCACTCTTTCTTCTTTAACATTCATTGATATATTCATCAAAACTTATTGAAATCATGAAAAAATTTATATAATCAACATTAAGTTCTGTAATTCTTGATGATGTTGCAGATATTGCTTTGATGATTCAACAAATTTTCAATGATACAGACAATACTGCTTAAGCATAATCACAGATTCTCATTTTCGTTCTTTCAAATAAATTCATTCAAATAGCTCATTAAGAAAATCATAACTATTTAATTAACATTGTGTCTGAATGTGTGCAGATCAACAATGATTCAAAGAAGCAGATGCAATATTATTTTATAAATCAACAATAATGTTCATTTGTATTGATCTCAGCTATGATCATTCTGCATTTATGAAATGCAGCAGAATCTAGAAAACTTCACTCATTGAAGTAATGAGAATGTTTATCAAACGTCAGTGATTTCACAACTTGAAATCACGCTTTTATTACATCACTAGTATCAATCATGAAAAGAGATAGATGAAAGACTACAAGTAAGAAAAGTGCATTCTTTTCAAAAATCATGAGTCTTGAAGTTTAAATCATCTACATGAAAATGTGCACTTGAAAAGTCTTTTCATACTTGTCAGATATTCACATATTGCAGATGATGCAAATGTGAATGCAATCAATGAAGATCTGAAGTACAAAAGTATAGAAATGTTTTCTTGAAAAAAAGAAGAAGTGCTGTTGATGCACATGAAAAACATGTGATACTTCATTTATATCATACTTTGACTCAAAAGTTGACTTGACTTCTAATGTTCAAAAATTAAATGTCAGCTCGCTCATTTGCAAATTTGCATCAACACAAGTAATTCATGTTTTGTGATGATGACTCACTCAAAACTCATCATTGCAAATACAGAAGTCACAATTTGCAAAATTTAAATTCATGAAAGTCATTTGCAAAGATTCTGACTTGAAGAGTGTACTGATTACAATCATTGCAATTGATTATCAACAAGATCAATGATGTAGTTGCTTGATTGAAGAAGACACAAATGCACTTTGCTTCGTTGCAATCACAATAGTTGAGTTTTATGATCTTCAAGCAATTGTCATTAAGATATTATGTGTAATTTACCTGCTGGTGTTTGCGCATCCGGGTTTGGCGCCCCCTCAATTGGGGAAAGCGTGCCGGCACAGCCCATCGCCGCTTTCCCAGTCCATAAATAATCGTCCGTCCCCCCTCGACTTCTAACATTCCTTCTCATCTCCTTTGTCTTTTTCGCCTGGGCTTTTTGTCGGCTCCTCGTTTCCGTCTCATGACCCTTCGCTCGGACCTCAACCCACATCTGGGAGAAGCCTCATCTTTGCGATGATCGATTCTATTGGCCCAGTTTCCACGCCGTCCATCTGGCCCGAGACTTGTTTCTTGCGTTTCTGCTCACGGTCTCCTCCGTTTGAAGGCGCGCACTTTTCCCTTGGCTTCTTGAATCGCTGTCCTTCGCGTCCCTCACTTGCGCCTCCTAGAGTGATCCTCGACCTTCCTGTCTCCCTCTCTCAGCGTCCTCCTGTTTTCTGCCCATAGCTCGCCTCCTGTTTCTCGCTCCATTAGCGTGGCAACTATTGTCCACGGGGTGTTGGGCGATCGTCATCGCCACGACAAGGGCGCGAGCAAGGTGAAGCCTGCCCAGAGCTATCGCCTGTGCGCCCAGACCAATTGAACAAATGCCTCACACCATCCTGAGCGTGTTTTCTACTGTGCCGCCGGCGAATGGATGGCGTAATGCTGTTGCCAGCGGTCTGGTGACATCTTCTGCCGGAGCCTGGCTTGCGGCATTTGGGCAGCCTCGTCTAGTTCAGCTTGGCTGGATTTAGGCACCAGTTGGTGCTGACGTGGCAGCGGCTTGATTGAGAGGATATGCATGTGCTCTGCGCAGCACTGCCTGGATCGGGACTTGGCTGTTGAAGAGGTGATATTTTCCTGTGCCGTCCTGTGCCATTGCGTTGAACACCCTTCATCCTTGCCATCTGCATCGAAAATCCCTCAACTCATGAAAAGATTGTCTCAGTCATGCCGATGTTGGGCCATGGATTATTGGTGGATCATCGACGATTAGCTTTAGAGGAGAGAATCCGCGCGGCCTGTGCTCTACCAAGTGTCTTGCGAGGCGTTCTACGAGGCGTTTTGTGGGATTTGATCCATGGATGTCGACGACGATTCAGCTGGCTGCTACAGTAGAGACCTCCGGATGCACGTCGTTCCGAGGAATACAGCGCGTGGATTGGACGGCAAGAGAACAGAGGAGGGGAAAAAGGAATCAGTGGGGGCTGAGCAATCCTTGAGGGTTGCGTGTAGCCAAGAGGGGGCTTACGAAGCTTTAGAGGGACAGCGCAGAGATGGTATGGCTCGCAATGGGATTTGGTGTACCTCTGTGCCGAGAGCGGCTGATGGGTCATGACATATAGTTCATCTTGCGCTCTTCTGTAGGACAGGCAGCCGTTTTCACTGTCTTGTTTACAAGATTCCCTCGCATTTATAGTCTGCAATGGCTGCCGTTGACATGTCTCACATCAACTTTTATCAACCACCATCAGCAAGCAGCCCATGCTCCAGCCTAAAGCCATCAATTTTGGGTAATACTGGCGGAAAACGTGACTGATGAGACAAGCCATCCACTACGAATCGAAAAATCGAACCTTTGTTTCAAACCCAGATGGTTGGAGATACCAGAGTCGGGGATGAAGGTATTGTTGAAACCCAGCGTCATGAGAAATTCATCTAATTACTGCAGAAAACTCGATAAGAGCTGGGAACAATCGAGGCGACGGCGACAGTGACATCAATAACGAGGAAGACTTCTGCTTTCCATTCATCGAGTCTATCGAAAGCCCTCACAACATTTCGTCCGAAATCGAGAAGAGCACATCTATTTCACCAGAGAAGATTGATCAAGTTCTGTCTCATGACGAATTCCTCAACGTTGACGAATTTCTTCCCCTCGCCGAGCTCTGGACGGCCTCGTTAGCTTCAGACCAATCTCAGCTTCAAGGAGGCGTCGCACAATCATCGGTGAAGCAGAGTTCTTCATGGAGGATGCCGAATCTAACGCTCTCTACTGATGACGAGCCTATGACAGCAACGGTCACACTGGAGAGTTGGGACTTTTTCAAGCGCAAGTCAGTCACAATTGACTTGGACGAAGGTAGCAGAGTCAAGATTCATGGTAAGACTGTATTCACTTCAGTCTCAACGTGTCTAATAATCTTACAGAACGTTCATTCGAATTTTCCAATGACATCGGAAGCAATGACAGATTCGATAAGTCGATCATCAAACCAACCTTGAAATCTAGCAATGGGTGGAACAAGAACTCGGACAACATGCCGAGCAGAACGCTCTCCAAGTCACTGAGCAAGCAGGTATTGACTTTTTCGGGACTGAGTGGGCACAATTCCAAGCGTGAGACACAGGCTCAGCGTTCAGGTCAGTGCGGATGTCTCGATTGTCGTAGGCACGCCTGATAATTCTAGAAGACTCGATCGTAATCGACGATACTGATGATCATGATCTTCCTTCATCTAAGAAGCATAGGAGAGCGGAGAACGCGACTCTACAAGCTGTATTCAAAGTTCCTCCTGGACTCGGACTTTACTACAACCGAGCGCTCCAAGACCACGAGAATACTGCAAGCTCAAATCGGTCGAGTGAGGTTGGTGGCAGCCAGGGTATGTACAGAACGTGAACCTCTAACCCAAAAGTGAAACGGTGTCTGACATTCCACAGATAACCCGTTCGTGGTGCAGGACGAGGACATCAAGACTGACGACGAGGGCACTTCTGCTGAGATAGAAAGCATTATGTCTGAGATTGACACTGCAGACACCCAACTCAACACACCTTGTTCAACAAAAGAGCCAAAGACACATCATTTCTCGGATCCTAATACAACCGCCGAGCCTTTTAATCGCCTATGCTCCCGTAGCATCACTCCATTCGCGGACCGTGAAAGGCGGCCTATTCACGCAAATTCTCACAACGGGAGAAGGTCAACCACCGACGGTTCCGTCAGCGCTATCGCCATCAGACCACTTGGAACCGAGCAACATCAGGGTCCTGGTGGCCCAGCAGAGGTAGAGGAGCAGGAGTGGGAAATTACGGAGATTCTTGAGAAGAGAGCGGCCGGGTCAGAAACGGAATATAGGGTACGCTGGGAAGATACATGGTTGCTCAGCAGTGAATTGGGAAGCGCACAGCGGTTGTTGGAGAAGTTTGAGGCAAAAGGCCGAGCACAGCATGGACGTAAACGGGGTAGACCGGCTCGGACGGACAAAGGCTGGTGATCGTGCATTTGTCCGTAACCACATCGTGGGTGCGTGTACGGCCATGTCCCTGCGTCAAGCAAGCACGCAGCCTATTCGTTGCCAAAGGCTCAGCTGCAGCGCGAAAGGAGGTGAAGGGATTAATTTGCAAAATTGGTTGACCGTCAATGAAGAACAGGAAAGCAAGCGAAGACAAGGGTGTATTTCGAGATTTGTTAACTATTTTAGAGCTTGGGTCTGCTGCATATTGAATTAAAATAATGCAATAAAGGACGAGAAGAGAGTTGTTGTAGCCACTTCTTGTACTTAACGTCTAAGGGGGGCTTCCAAAACCTCTGTCAGCCATATCTCCAGGAGAGAACTCCCGAGCTCATTATTCCAGGAGGTCTGACGTTGTTTGCCTCCTATGATCCAATACCGGCTCATCCAAGGGGCATCACCTTGCACTGCCTCAGAAGAGTTTTCCTGAGAGACGTTACCTTGGATAGCCCAAATACCAGGTGGCGAGGCATCATGGGCACCGCCTCAAGCTGCCCCAGAAGATTTCTCCTGGGAGACGGTGGAGCAGGACTGGAGCAGATGGAGGCTGCCATTGTTTCGTAGTCGTGCTTGCATGGGGTCAATATTCTAGGGGAACCGCTACCCGTACACCCCCCCGGCTTACATGTACGAGTACTCGTACTCGTACACCCCCCCCGGGGAACCTGAAATTTCCATTGCGCATCACTCAGTTACACACCAAATTTAGTAGGCAATCCAAGGGTTTACATATGATCCTGAGCAACCTCTCCATGACCTTCCCCACAGGCTCAAATTCGGTTAATCTAGCCTAGTAAACTCACACATCAGACTTCCTTCTGACGCTCATCATCGCCATCGCCATCGCCATTGTCATGACCACCCTCACCGACGCCCCACCTGTCAGCACCGCCTCCGCCGGCCCCATGTCTTAGGCTCCACCTCACGTTTCGGGGAAGGTCTATGACGATGTGAAACTCCTGATTGAAGGGCTCAATAAACACGCTGGGCCAGAGGGCTATGCTGTCGTCACTGCACGCTCCAAGAAGTCCAAGAAAGGTGTTGATCGGATCGTCTATATACGGTGCGATCGTGGGGGAAAAGCAAGTCTAAACTTAGCGGGTTTTGGAAGACGTCTCCACAGTGGCACACGGCTCATGGAGTGTCCTTTCAGCGCCGTCGGCAAACGGAACAAGGAGGGTGGCTGGTATCTTGAAGTCATACGAAACGGGGTCACAATCATACTCCTACACTCGTCTCAGCTCATCCAGCTCTTCGAAGGCTAGCCATGACAGAGGAGGTTCGGGAATCAATAAGTTCTCTTATCAAAGCCGGGGTCAGGTCAACGCAGGTTCTCACTCATCTTCGGCTTGGTGCTAATCAGGAAAACCCTTTCTTCACACGACATGACGTCTACAATGTAAAGAATCAGCAGAGAAGACAAGCTCTTGGCGTTTTAAGTTCTGTTCAGGCCCTTCTTCAAAATCTGGAACGCGACTCCTGGTTCTGGCAGTACGAAAAGGACGAGCTCGATAGGATCACCAAACTCTTCTTCAGTCGATCAAACTGTCGTGATATGCTGACACGCAACAGCGAGGTACTCATCATGGACTGAGGAACAGCAAAGGATAAAGACACCTAGGTGGCAGGTCTCGGCCATGCTTGCAGGGAGGTGGAGCCATATTCTGCACGAGAATGAGTCTAACAGCGAAAGGGATGGGCTCTACGATGTGCGGCTGAGGATTCTTGAGATGGTGGTGGAGATCAGGCAGGCACACGGTAAGAAAACGGTTGTCGTTTTGCACGATATCTATCTATGTTCCAGCACCACCTCGCTCTTGCCTTCATTGACTAGTGTGCAGGGGCCCATGAGGCAGGAATTCGAGTATTTGATAAGGGCGCTCCTGCATCTGATTTAGCCATCGAAGTTCCAAATTGGATAAAGCATCTACCGCAGTGATCGCCGCATTGTACCCTTTTTCGAAAACTTCGTTAAAGCATTCATCGATATGCTCATTTGAGAAAAACTTAACAGTCAAGGACTCTGTCGACCATACTGCGTAATCAAGAGACCCAAATTGAGAGACAAAGTCGAAGAAAGCAAGTGGCGAGATTCCCAGAGGTTGAATCATCAAAATCCTGTTGAGCGGTGTTGACTGAGTACAAAGATTTGGCAAAGTGTACTGCTCCGGTCGGAATCTTGTTTCCCAATCATTCTGCCGCCACGATGTGAGGAACACGCAAGGGCGGAGGTGGAACCTGCGCCTTTGTTACTTTTACTGCCGGATAAACGTCGCTTCTGACTTACTATTGGTCGATTCCATTGCACTGTGAGTATCCAGCAGGGGACCAGACAAAACGTAAGATTGTCCGAACGAAGTTGAAAGAGAGAATCGAATGGGATGCCCTTTGCCGTTTTATATAAGCCCAGTTCCAACAGACACGCTTTATCTCTGGGCCGCCCTTTCATCTCAAGCGCAGGGTGAAGATTAGGGGTGCAGATACTCTGATGAGTCTCCTTTCCCCAAAACAGGAAAGCGCCTCCAAATTCGGGGTGGAGGTGATCAACTCCTTCGGTCTATGTATGATCTATCACGTAACCTAGCTCGGGTTTACTTCCAGGGTTTCGCGGAAGCTTTGGAGTAGCCTTGTTGGTGAGGCCTTGGACTGGGAAACGATGGCGAGCTTATGCCCGGCTCATTCACGCTTTCGAAAGTTTTGGGGCTTGTGACCCTCGCCGATTGGGAAATGCAAGGTCTGGCTCGTTTCCAGCGACATACCTGGCATACATACATTCTCTCGACCTCTTGACGGTAGGTTCCATTGCACAACCTATTATCTACACAAACGATCTGGGCCTCTCCGCATATCAAGAAGACAGGAAGGAAGAAAGTCTAAAGCCTATTAAGCCCTTGGGAAGACATTTTACTTTCTGCAGTCATTACAGCGCGGATGATCGCAATAACGATCCCCGCACCAATATCCTTTCGTCGGTTCTGTCCATTGTTTGCAACGACAACACCATCTCTTGCCCTCTCTTCGTTCCCCCTCCTCAAAATCATGCCCGAAATGAATCCTCCTGGAAGATGTTACCTAGGAGAGCCTGGGTTACCAGGTGGCGAAGTATCACGGCCACCCACCTCACGTTGCCCCAGAAGGATTCTCCTAGGGGACATTACCTAGGAGAGCCCCAATTACCAGCAGAATTGGAAGAAGGGGCCAGAATTGGAGCAGGGCGTCACAACTGGAGCAGGGCGCCAGAATTGGAGCAAGGTGCCAGAACTGGAGCAAGGCGCCAGAACTGGAGCAGGGTGCCTGAATTGGGGTAAATCGAAAGAAGGTGGAGCAGCAGGACTGGAGCCGACAGAGAGACTTTCAACTAACAAACGAATGTCTAATTAATTTGTGCAAAGAGAGGTTTGTATAACGGTGAATGGCATTAGAAGTTACGCACAATTATGTAAATACCCGAACAGCTATGCAACCTGAGTATCGCCACCTCATCTCTTCACAAGGAAATTGCAAATATCTCCCGCAACGCAGTCTTCTCACAAACGACGCGCTATCAGAAGTAGCTCACCATCCCAGACGTGCATTCCGTCTTTATCAAGCTACTAGCTCTTTCATTAGACACACAATGCTTGACGTAATTATTCACCATACGGATATTTACTTGAAGGTTAGCAGGCCGATCACACCTTGGTCCTACTGAAAGCGATTCAAGTATGAGTGGGACGTTGGTCATCAACGGAGGGCCACGGATAATTAAACAGAAAGTATCCACAGTCTTATGGGTGACATTTGCCGCCGTCTCATGGCGAATGTTGTTCAACCTCATCTTTGCAATTGCGATCCGATTCATGCTCTTGAGCGCGGGCTGGAAGATGAACATAGCCGCAATTCTCTCTGCGATTGCAATACCAAGCTGAACGGCCTTCCTACGTAGAGAGTGAGTCGGCGTTGCTGTCATTCGAGTAGTCAAAAGCATCTATCAGCAGTGTTGAATCTGGAGCGGAATTCCGAATCTCATCGTCGGTGGCCAGCTCTATCTTAAACTGGCGGGTTTTTAACTTGACGGTGCTAGAAAGGATATCGAAGAGGTGTGCCAGCTTAGGTACGTAGCTCCAAAGGTGCGGGCGAAGCTCGGCGAGAGCATCAACGAATAGAACCCGAGCGTCGCGGGGGATCTCGGTTTGAAAGCTAACGCAGATCAGTGGATACCGGTCAAAGCTCGTGGTTAACACTTACGAAGATTCCGAAATACTCTGAAAAGCGGGCAGTATTCGAATATGATGCGGTACCAGAGTGAGGAGAGCGAGAGAGGAGAATCGGGTTTGGATCAAAGACCAGATAGTCCCTTCCTGTCTCCACCTCCTCAGATTGCGCTGAACATCCAGAAATGCGGACCTTTCGGCAGGATTGATAGAAGAGTCCCATCCTCTCATCCTTGGATGGATCTTGATAACCATAGCTTTGATAGATTTGGTAAGTGCACATCCGCTTTGAATCTCCATCTGCCCAGATCGGTCTTGGAAAAGGTCCGCCCCTTCATTGATTAGTGAGGTAAAATGAGCGCGCACGAACCGTTGGAGGATGATGTTGATCAATCCGAGACGTTCCGTCCAGAGGCCTACCATGTACAAGTGGCTTGATAAGTCGAGTGAAGCATTCATAACCTCTTCTGGTGCTAACACGCGGTATTGAGCAACGGCCCCCTTGAGAGCCACGAAATGTTCAGGACAACCGAACGCCGCCACCATTTGAAGCAAACGAAAGGCCCGGTTATATCCCATCGGGATCTTGCTTCTTTGGATATGGCAATTAGCGAAGCGCTCCAGGTACTTTATCCAGGGGCATGAAGGGGACGACTTGAAGAGGGTTGAGACGCTGGCTTTTATGACCGCGAGATCCAATCGTCGAGTATCGCCTTCATCCCAGTCCGAGCCGCTTTCATCAACGTTGGAAGTTTGAGCCTCGACCTCTTCAATCTGTAATTTTCTTCGTTTCGCTTGGGTGGAGTCAAGATTGAACGCGTAGGAGCGAGGCGCAGCACCAACCTGCCATGACCTTGAGATTTCCGGATACAGTACGCTCTTCAGCATAATCTGCTCGCTAGCCTCGTAAAGAGACCTCGCCAGTAGTAGCTCGGCATAAAAAACCCTTAAGCTATCTGCCTCGATCGGCGCTCCGTTGACGACCTCACCCTGGCTGAGGCGCCTCGCATTCTCCAAAAGATATATCCCGCAGTCCGAGCCATTAGTCTGTTGATGTGAGCGCTACCAAGTCATTAGCCAATGAACTTATGGAATCGGCAAGTGTACTTACGCCTTCAATGGGAGGGTTCCACGTGGAATAGTCTTGACTGAGTTTCTCACCGACACGCTTCATTTGCGCCTCCACAAATTCACAACAACCACCCAGATCATAACCGGGCAATGAGCTGTAGTAGCTTATCGTTTGAATCGGAATATCTACCACGATCAGGATCCAGTGATCGCTGGGGTTGTGCGGAATGATTATGCGTGTATGTTTTCGTCCGACTGACCATACGGGCCCGTTCAGCATCTCCTTTCTCTTTCGAACGTCATTGACATCGAATTCCGTATGCTTACTGTGCAAGACTGTGGTACATGCACCCCATCTGAAAAGCGATAAGACACACATGAGTGGGGACGTCGAAAGCCACCTCGAGGGGAGAAAGGAACTCAAGTCTTCCCTCACTTCTTCCTTCGTTCTGGTCCGGAATTGAACGTCGGAATAATCACCAACGGAGATCAACTTAAGCTCAGCTTCTTTGATAACTTCGCCAACAGTCTGCGCTTTCGGCTGAAAGTCGAAGCCACAAGAGAGGCGCCGGGAACCCAGTCCCGCCTCATCTTCCCGTAAGAAAGGTTCGCGTGCGGCAAGGTCTCGCACCCAATGGTCGCAGTCCATCTCGAAGATGTGATCGACCATGGGCTTTGAGAATGCCCTTGGGGGAGGATTATTGTTGACGTATATGACCTTTCCACCATTTCGACGTACCGCGGGAATCAGCTTGCTCTTTAGTTCGTACCTCGGACCCTCAATTGCCAATGATGTACCAACGACCAGGAGGACATCAGGCCTTGAGTTCGCGTCTTTGTCGATAATCCTCGCTTTTTCTTCGCTAGAAGGATCGTCAATATCTTGGAATAAGACAATGTTGGGTCGCAAATGTCCAACGTGAATGTTCGTTCTTCCTCCCCTTCTCTGCCGTTCTTCTACCCTCGACGCGCATTCAGGGCATGATACGAGCTCTCCGGAAGCAAGAGCTGTCTCGCGTACGCCATCCCAGCTCGTGAGATGCCTGCAATAAGAGCACCTAAAGGAGTCAAGGTTGCCATGCAGCTGGACCACGTTGCAGTCCTTGGACTCGATATCAGCATTCAAGCCAGCCCTTGCCTCCAATCCATCAAGATTCTGAGTATAACATCTTTGGAGCTTTCCGCATCTTTGAAGAGTTTGGAGAAATCGATGCGTATCCGTTTGAACCAGATCTTCGGATTTTGCCTTGTTCCTTATTCCAATCAAGCATTTATACAATTCTTTTCTCCTCTCTTCATCATCAAGCACTTCTTTCTCGAAAAGCCCTCTATTCGTCTTGTGAAGGCCAGTCTCAGACCGAAAGTCCTGGATAACTGTTATTCAAAGCTGGCCAAGGGTATAGATCGATACTCACAGGTATACCGCAATTCGTACTAATTCCGGCGCCCACAAACACGATGATTCGATGAGCCTCGTTAATGACACTGGCGACCTCCTGCAGTTCGTGCTCAACATTTTCCGTGACGTCTTCGAGTGTTAGCTATCGCCAGAGCCAATGGTTTGGTGGAAAATACCTGCGGGGTTTCCCACTGGAGATGATTCATTGCAGCCTGTCTCGGTTCCGTCAATCGACATACATGATGAGGCATCTTGCGAATCCTCTTGGGCGGATGCTGTAGGTCCTGCCGTCGAGGAATTGTTGCCATCTGTATTTGCTTGATCACTGAGCGTCGTGATGGTGTCGATTTTATATTGTGGATTTGCAGTGCGAGTGGATGTGGAGACCAGCCCTGCTTTATGGTTTCGCCGAGTCGTACTGGGTGTAGTGTTTGCCTGCGAATGAGCCGCCGCAGGGTGGAAGTCCTTATCGGTTGCTCGGCCTTTACCAGAGAGCCGTCGAATCTCGGTATGGAGGACGTCAATGATCTTGCGATTTATGTTACCGTCCTCTTCAGGATTTGATTCCTCCAGCAAACTCCTGAGACGGTGTTCAAATTGGAAAGAAGCTTAGTAGTCTTCGAAGGATACCTTGGAACGTCTTACCGTGCGAATTTGAACATCCATTGTAGATGTCTCAAAGCATCGTTGGCAGACCAAAGGTCGATGTTTTGTCGATTTAGGGTCTAAATATGCCGTAGCATCCACAACTGACGCCGAACATTGACATCCATAATTGAAGCCCCTTTCGAACAGCCGCATCCAAAACTGGTCCCCTGTCCTGTAGTCGTCATTAGCGCAATTTGATAGTATCGATTGGCTCATTCTCCAGCAACAGTCAAGGGGAAAAGCGAAGAGAAGGTAAATTGCTCCAGTTTAGTGGACGGCCAATGAGAAAAGGCAAATGGATTGACGGACTGCTCCATGCAGATAGGCAGAAACTTAAGTACAAGGAGAATGTCAGAGGTAGCCATGATTTGCTGTTTTCAAGGCAAAGCAAGTGTAAGTAAGCCTGCGAAGTGCATAACAGCTAACCCAACTATCTATACCCACGCTAGTCAGACATTCAGCCAAAGGAGTAGCTATCAAGGTGTTCCGAATCCAGCCATAACCACAAGCTGACGAAAGAAGTACTGCCTACGAACCTTATCTGTTAAATAATATCAGCGTTAGAGACATTCTGCGAAAGTTCTAATCGCCCTTTCATATCAAGGTCTGCAAGCTCATTACTGATTCTGACACCTGAAACGCAATCTTCCGCATAGGCGATCTCATCTTCGCTGATTCCTAGACAGTCCTTCGGAATCCAGACAACTGGGCTTCGAGGGTTAGCAGCCTCATGCTCGTACCCGCGCCGATTTGTTATACGGAGTTGGTTCCGTGCGAGCTCGTCAATGCTTTCTTGGAGATCTCGAGGGACCTTCTTGGGAGGTGTTATCCAGCCATAAAAAATGTGCGCTAGACGGCGTAGAGGATCGAGCGCAGCTCGCGAGGAGTGCCCCCCATCCGATGTTCCCTCCTGACCCTCTCCGTCCTTCGTGGAGGCTGGCAGATATTTAAGAATCGAGGCGAAGACGTTTCCCAGTAGCAATTGGTAAATAACCGTCGACGTTGTGGCAATCATCATAATCACGGCCTGACCAATACCGGTTAAAACACCCCGGTCATCGCGAATAGACAGGAAGAGACCTATCAGGCATAGCTCCATCATGTAGACCCCTGTAAAAAGTTGCTTCAAAGCTGTCGGGTAAAGTCGACCTCCAGTATCGTACGGGAACGCAGACACGTAGAGCAAGTTGTAACGGAATACGAACAAAAAAAGGCCGAAGGTGACCACGCTGAAGGCGAGAATGATGGGGGCGATGACTGAGTAAGTCAAACCTGAACCGTCAGCAGAGTCGTCAGAAACGATGTAAGCGTCTTACCAATACATGCAAGGTTCGTGTAAAGCGGATACAAGGTCCCCCATCGAATCTCCGGTAAACTCATCTGTCTTTGCCACTTCTGCCTCGGTGTACGATCCATCCAAGGGGCAAGGATAAGCCAGTTGATTAAACCCTCGGCTTGCAGGAGGGCACCTGCACTCACCGAGAGACCTTGCAAAATGAGATAGGAGAAAAAATAATTGCTTGCCTTGGGGAGATTTCTGGCCAACAACGCGGGTGCAGAGTCCAGGCCGTGGAGAATGTCTTGAGCGATGGCCGTGATACTGGAAGAAAACGACACCGTGAGAGAGTTTTGCACAAAGAGAAAGACAAAATAGTATTTCTGCAGCGACAGCTCCACTGCCGTCTCCGTTAATAGACCTTGCCAACCCGTGAGAATGCGCAGGATCAGTGGCAGCAGTACAGTCAGTACTACCAACATCAACTGCGGCAGGACGCCTTGAATGATTCCACTAAGCCACGCTGGAGCGCCGGCTATCCAGCGAAGCCATGACACGGAGTCTCCGAGATTGGTGATCTGAGAGAGGAAGCCCGTGAAAGCGACGGGTATCGCCCACGTAATGAGAAGTGAAGCGATGGCGATCCACACCAACCCAATCCGCACATATCGATTCCACCACCGTCGAGATAGACTACTCCATCGGATTTCCTCCACGGATACGTCAATGTGCTTGACTGATAGGCGCAAGGGAGCGGAATTCAGCAGCGTCTGAGAGGCCATATAGGCGGCGGATTGGGTGTTGAATCGTATGAAGGCCGATCTCATCCGCGGATATTTGCTCGATTCTCTTCCGTTCGAATCGAGCTCGGCCAGCTCCCTTTGGTCTGCCCTGATCTCCTTGTTCAAACGTGCCAGCTCCCCTAAGCAGTGGTCGATGGTATCAACCCTCTTTCCGATGAGAGAAATTACAGGCATCCAAATCCACCCGTTTATTGGAAGGTACATATGATCACGGTCTTTCTTCTTCAGGTAGCGCTTCCACAACGGTCCTTCCTTTTCAGTATCCGACCCCCTCGGTTGTGCAAGCTCACGGCTCTTGCGTTGACGGAAGGACGTCACAGCCGATGTGATAAGGCTGGTCTCCGCGGCCTCCAGGGCGGTAAGGAGCTTTTTTCGCTCCTGCATCTTCTTCGACAGAGCAGAGAGATCTCGATTGATCCATACAGAACGAACTCCATCAGGGAATATGCTGTAGAGATCCTTCAATATCGGAAGATCTTTCTCAGGAATATCGGTCACTAAAATGGTGTTGGTGGCCTTCAAAAGACGATGCTCAGGCGACGCGAGGTAAGCATGGCGGACGTGAACGTAAAACAACAGTTCCACATAAATAGTATAACATATGAACACAATCACAAGTAAGGCCATCACCAAATGGGCCCAGCAGAATGCGGTGTGATCGAGCCCAATATTGGCCCAGCTATACCTATCGAGACCTCGGGTCAGACCCGCAGCATCATTACCGCCACGGAAATTTAGAGGGACGAGAATGGGTATAACGATGACCGATAGACTGGTGAAGATTGTGAGAAGCGTGCGGATATATCAAAGAAAGAAGAAAGCATCGAGGCCAGAGTGCTGTAAAACGATCCTGTCGGGTAGCTGGAATATACGTGAAATCCAGGATAGAGTCCCTGAAGGGCGTTGACTGGTGCGTTGTCCCTCAGGCACTAGGTAAGTTCGAGGTTGACTGTCACACCGAATCAGTATCTTTGCGCGTGAAGGATAACTGAGACTTACTAGATTTGTTTGAGTCTATCCTTAAGAAAGACAAAAATGCAGACCTCAATAGCAAATACGGCCGCGGATGTGGCGAGTGACGCCAGAAAGGTTCGTAGCGAGAGCCCTTGAGCGTGTTGTGCTTTTTCTGGTGAGGCGTTGAGCGCAGTGCCAGCACTGCTGAGCGAGGACGTCATTGTCGTCGATATCATCAAATGTATAGAAAGCAAGCTGCAGGAGAAACGCCTTTCGGCAGTGTTCTGACTGTTTCCTTCCCGCCAGGTATTGGTCGCGCAATCTTCCCTGCAGGGAAAGCAATTTCCAAGCTTTTACTCTAAGCTATTAAGACTTTTGTGAAGACAAAGGTTGCATAGTATTTGGATATTCATGGAGCTTGGTCAGTCCGCGGATTGGACAAAGGTCTTATACGCAAACATGCTCGTAGACTCCAGACGGAGGGTGTCCACCTCCAGGCAACATTGTGCTCCAAAAACTGGATGCTAATCTTAGATCGGGGCAGTTAACTGCAACCCCTGCCCTGTGTTGCATCGTAGCTTTGTCCGAGATGTTCCGAAGGGCCGAAAGATGCGGAAGCATTTGCCATCTGCCTTTGATGTGTCATACTGGAGAAAGGACCTCTTTGTAGATGTCTTGAAGGGTCAAAAGACGTGAAGGTGTTCCCCAGGTGGGTTTGATCTATTATTCTTCTAGACCTACAGTTGATATTGAAAGCGGCCCACTTCCGCGTTGAACTAGCGATTGTGTAGGGTATGTATAGTAGATACAGAAGGAACAGCTGCTATGGCAAGTCTGTAACAGCACGGCGGATCTCAAAGTCATTATCCAAGCAATATTCTGCCAGCAAGACTATTCATGGAGGTTATAATAACAAAGCATCCGTCTTAATGACATGCATTAGCGTCAAAAGCTTAAAATTCTTTATTCTGCCCCACACTGCCCGTCATGCAGCTTTTCATCATCCGCGGTCTACATCTCCAAATATTCCTTGTTCAAGGCTGGTTTGACACTATTGTAGATGCTCAAGATTGTGTGGCAAAAGTATCAGCTATATTGAATCGACATGGCCGTCACAAACAAGCTCGTTCCAGAAGCTGAAGCGCAACGGGCTGAACTGGAGAAAAAATTGCGGGCTGAGCTGGAGAAACCATTACCGAACGCTAATATCGAGAAGGATGGGAATGGCAATCTCAAATACAAGAACCTCGGCGCACATGTTCTACCTTTACTACGGATTCTAGAACTTGAGCTTAAGGCGAGTTTGGTCTACTCTTCCAAGGATACCTCTAACGATCTGTGTCCAGGACTGGGGCTACACGGTGTGGCGATTTTCGACTCCAATAAATATCGACAACGTGACAGGACCTGTCTACCTAATACCGATATGCACCGTATCAGGGACGCCACAGATTGAACCAGGAGGTCTGCTGGAGCCTGGTTACAGAACGTATGTGAACGGTGTAAAGCTTCAGCCGGAGCTGGATTGTCTATTTATCGTGCCTCTGCGCAAGAAAGACTCCTAAGCGCACATGGATTGAGAAGAGGTTCCAACAAGCTGTGGATCTTTATTTCGAGCCTGAGCGGGTGCTACCAGGTTCGAAGGGTTGGATAATATGGTGTGGTTGTTTGCTTGTACAAGACCATAAGATGTCGGGGGTGTGGTATGGCCAAGCATTTGCGGGTGAGTGGTAGGGTTAAGGTATACGAAAGAATCCGCCGCTTCCACGTGAAAATAAGGGTTAAAGAATAAGGCATTCTCCATTGGCAGGACGTTCGGAGAATTGGAATAAGTTTCTGCATGGTCGATGGGGTTGGATAGTACGGGAAGATCCTCCATTTGCACATGGTCGTAAGGGTTGAAACATGGAAAGTAGTCTCTCTGTTGTGACTGATTTGCGTAGCTCAGCTCTGAATTGTTTTCTGCTTGCGCATGGGCAAAGGGATTGGAAGATGTTTCTTCGACCCAGCGTGGAGAAGCCGGTTTTCCTAAGTAATTGATATGTTAGAAAGTCTTTTTTCCACATAGGCCAAGGAAAGACTCACCAGATCCATCTCTTGCCTCCGATGCGGATAATTGGATAGTAGTGCACGGAACAGTGCTTGCGTTAGCTGTTCGCGAAGTCGTCGATGAAACATTGTTAGCTTCCGATTCCCATATCTCGTTCCAGTCGTTTGTGGTGGCGCCTCCTGAATACCAAGTGGAAGCGGCCGCAGCGCTTGACCCGGCAGGCTGCGTTAATGGGGAAAGAAGTTCTGTTGGCTGGACGTGACGAATCGCTCCAAGCAAAGAATGTATTCCATCGGTGTCGTTTCTCACTAAATCCGCCACGTTCGTAGGATTTAAGCCCTCAGAGGTTTGATGCGGCCGGTCGAAATCCGAGCGGGTCGAGAGCTCCAGTGATGTGCTGTTCTGTTCTAAGCGACGGCGTTTCCGGTACGGCTCGCGGCCAAAAGCCTGAACCTGGCCATGAGCCAGCTGCTCCGGGTCCACATATTTAACCAATTGTGTTATAAGGTCGCTCCGACATTCGGAAAGCTCCTTGTAAGTCCAGCCATAGGCGACCAGCCCGTGCAACAGGGTTCGAGTACTGAGGAAATCAAGGTCACGGAAAATTTCGTCGACTTTAGGAAATTTCTCCTTTCGAAAGCGTATCAAGAGGTCGATGTCGTCGTCAAGAAGTCTTCGCTCCCATCTAGTTGAAAACATAGACAGTCAGTTGTTGCTGCATACGAGTCAGGTACCCATAGCTTACAGAGATGAGACACCATCACCGAGTTCCAGTAAGTCACCCGGACCGGACTTTGTCAAGAGGGATAAATAAAGTCGACTACGCCTCCTTTCATCTTTTAGAGCTGTGACAGTTGTGGAGAGATCAACGGCAATCCGCTCGTAGGCAACAGTTGCTTTCTTTTGTCCATAGCTCAATTCTGTATCCTCAACTGACGCAACGGTCTCATCAAACTCCTGGCGCAAAAAGAGGAGAGCGAATCGCTTGGCACAGTCGTACTCTTTACTGCCGTTTACAAGACGAGAAACTACCACGCGGGTAACAAAAAAAGCCGCACCGCAAAACTCGATTCCTCACCAAACTTACTTCTGAACCTACAGAGCAAGCCACTTCAACGCTATAAGTTTGACAATGATGAGCGTAAAACAACAGTGTGAAACGACAGATTATTCAACTGCATAGAATTACAATAATTCTTTCTGAAATAATTATTGGGTTTGGTGTAAATTGGTGGGAAGCGAGTTTTGCGGTGCGGCTTTTTTTGTTACCCGCGTGACTACCAAATACCTCTTAACCGAATCGTTGGCACACCCGGGCCGAAAATGCTTATGTCGGCCCGCTTGTTTGCCCGCCATAGGACTGATTTGGGGCACTCTAGTGGTTTTCGTAGGCAGAAAGAACTTAGCTAGATATACTACCCATCAATTGAATACCCATACCCATGTGATTGGCTTCTTTCGTGCTTGATCCATCGCTAGCCCTCAACGTAGAGATCTCCATGACGATTCCACTAAACGCCTTGGCAGCTCGGCCAGCCATCGACCCCCCAACAGGTCAATTATCCCTGGCTGACCAACATACTCTCTTGGCTTCTCAATTGTGGTTTCTTTGGTGCCATAACCGTCAGATTTGAAATAACGCTGCCCTCATCGAGCTTCATCGAAGACCCCGACAAACTCTACGTGAGCTACCTCTCAAGTCTAAAAGGCATGGTGATTAGTGAAGATCAGTGACACATCGAGCATACCTTCATAGACTTAAGAGGGAGAGACTTCAGAAGTCTAAACCGTTGGTTTGTCTCGCGACGAGGTGCGTCTCTCGACCCAGGGACGGACGTTACTCCAGTTTCATAATTCGAGCTTATGACACTGCTTCTATTGCCAAGGGTTATGCTTTGCGATGTGTGTAATGAAATTGACAGTTGATGTGGCTACATTCGGTGTCCTCGCAGCAATCAGATGGGCTGGTGTAGTCGCAGGGTGATGGGACTGTGTATGCCGTGGCGATATAGAACAGCTTCGGCATTATGGCGGAGCGGGAGTCTTTGCACCGGCGGCCCACTTCCAACGCTCTCAAGTTGGCTCACCGTGCGTTAGGCGTTCAAGGGGTTTCGCCATGAACGTAGCGTCTCTGATCCTTGTGGAGGCAATGGCCTTCTCAAGTGTGGTGATCGTGGACGAGTAGATTTCACGTCGCAGCTGCCGCGCGTCGTCGTTGAGTGGCTAGTGAGGACCAGGGTCATCGAGGAGCCGAAGGCGATAGTGAAGCGACTTATCGTCTAACCAGCCGATGTAACATGTGTTGATTGAGGCGTGGATCAGTAGGAGCAGTGTGGTCTGTATCGTAGTCTTAAGGCTGGTGAGGACCTCGTGGTCATTGGTGCTCTCGAGAGGGTCATCGCACGTTTGGACGATTTCTTTCGGTGAGGGGACATGTCCGCCGATGCGTTTCTCTAGGGAGTCAAGTCGTTGAGAGATAGAAGCTCGTGTGCCTTGATAGTCTTCGCGAGGCAGGAGGGTAGACCATGTAAGTGTCGGTTGTACATCCCCTACGTAATCCGCTGGATATAAACCACTGCCTCTGCGATTGGAGCCTCCGATGTAGAAGCCTCACCTCGGGGGGTGACGGTTGACCTCTGCTCGTTGGAGCGGCAGAGAGTGTCCTCGGCCGTCGTCGATCGATCATGCGACTCATTCTGTTACTCATTCCAGGAGGCCATCGTATCAAGGGAGGAAATTCAGTCTTCAACACACAGTAACTTGGATGAAGGTTCTTCGCTAACGTTGATGCAGATTCGTGGAAATCAAATCTAGCGAACGTGAACCCTTTATCAAAGCCCTGCAGAGACTTCGACCAGATTTACAGAAGACTGTTTCTGAGCTAGAAGATCAGCTTGAGATTCTCAAAGACGACATCGCAGACTTACTAGGACGGCTTCAGTATACGGGTATACCCCAGGAGTGAAAGCTCCATGTCGCGGAAAGAGCGCGCCTCGTTGTTGTACGAATTGACGATGCCGTCGAGGAGTTGCCAGGAGCTTTTGGCATCCCATGGTGGTCAGCATCATAACATCCTTCGACTCTCGAGCAAGACGGTACCAAAGTAGAGCACACCATGGCTGACCTGGTGGGTACACCAAAAAAAATATTGTCCTGAGGACGGGTCGTCTCGAGACGTATCCAGTCGTTAGACATCTTTTGTCTAGAGACTAATGTTTAAAGACATGCTAGGTCTGGCGACATATTGTGTCTGGAGACACAATTTGTCGTAAGAAATACTAGGTCTGGAAACACTGGTCTCAAGACACATAATGTCTTGAGACCCTAAGTCTACCCGTCAAAGCTTCTGCTTCTGTGGAGCACTCCCCTCAGGTGGTTCACCTATTGACATCCAGAACTCCAGGTAATTACTAAGAAGTGAAAATGATACACTGTATAAACAACAGCTAAGTGGCGTGCACATTTAATATCTAATAATTTTTCCTATTTCCTGGCTGTACCTGCCTAACTAGCGTTACAGATGTAGAGCTAAATGTGTGAAGAGTAATATGTGAGTACGGAAAAAAGCCAGTACCATTTACAGAGCTTGACCTCAGACGAGCCCAACGCAACAACGCACATCTCAAACCCCACCAGCACCATCTCATATTTCCCAATGCGCTCCGAAAACCTTCACGCTCGGGTTGAGTCGTTGGGTTCCTAAAACTTCATCCAGCCACGAAAATTCTTCACCAAGATTTGCGGTATCTGCAGCGCTTATCTACCTAGCATCCTCACGACTCTTTTCGGGGAGCTCTACCATGCAGTAGTCTTCCGAAATGTTGTCGATGCTTTGGGAGGGAGAGTCGTCATCTATGCTAAGCTCTAGCATCGTCTCCATCAAACGCAAACCCCTCACCTCTTTGCAAGCGCTCAGGTGAGAGAGTCTATGCTTGATCCTCCCTGCCGCATACTGATCCGTAAATCCGTCGAATGGTTCCAGGGGGGGTGCGTCTTTGTCAAGTGTAACGGCGAGAAGCTGAATTATATCCTCATGTTCATCGCCGAAAGTGGTAAGAACCCGTAGGGACGAAAACCCCAACCTTTCGAAGATCGTTCGCTGGTTGCTCAAAGATTTGCCGCTCAATAGAATATCTAGGTCCGCTAGGTAGCAACCGTTGATGGGTTGAGCAGTATCGTTCGAAGTGTAAGGAAGGAGTCGCCCATGGCATAGCAAGGCAGCTAGGATCAACACGAGCTGCTCCGGTTCTTGGGATTTCTGAAAATCTCCTATCAGTCGTTGATATAGGTTCAAAGTATCCTCTGAGCTTGCCCATTCACTAAGCACTCGGAGAGGCCGACCGTGAGTTATTGAACTCCAAGTAAGGAGTAATAGTATATTGTTCTCTGGCTTTCGAAGGGATGGATATCGGTGGTAGGTGTGCTCGCTGGCTCCCATTAGTGTTACCCTTCTGCATTCATGGTAGGGAAGATCACAAGTATATGCCAACGAGATCCACCTCTGCTGAGCCCAATCCGCTTAGCACCTGAAATGGAAGATCCTACTGATGTTAGCAATAACTCGGCTCGTCGCTAACAATTACGTACCAAATATCCCTCCCGGAAGCCGATGGGTAGGAATTTCATCATTTGCATACTCCACCCCACCGTATCCAGCGGGCTAATGTCTACGTCTTTGATGAAAACTTTGGACTTTAACAGTGCATCGTACATTTCCTTTGGATCAAAATCTCCAAACCGATTTGTGCCGGTTACGCCGACCAGAACCCTATACAGGTTAAGGTTGTCGCTGATTGTATATTCCTGATCGAGTGCATGTTGTCGACAGTCCACTATGCCGCCGGAGAGTTCAAGTAGGCCTCGTACCAAAGAAATGATTTGGAGTTCTGAGCCGTGTAATGTCTTGATCGGTACCTTGGGTTCCGACAAAGCCTTGAACGGATCTGTATGACACTTTCGGAAAGGTTGAAGCAAGTCGGCTTGGTCTTTCGCAAAGAGTTCAAGGGCCTCGCACGAGTCGAAATTCCGCAGAAAATTCAGACCAAGGAACACAAGGTATCGCGTAAAACGCTTGCGAACAGGTGGATCAGATTCCTGCAGAGTGTTAACGGAATTTGAAAGCCGAACAGCGAAGAGCTTACCAGAATGTCGTGGGTTAGCAGCGCTCTTTCAAGCGGTATCCTTAGGCCGTTTGATAGAGCAAGATCACGACAACATTCCTCGTATCCTCGACAGCATCCGGAGCGGATCCTATTTGCAGTCTTGCGGAGAAAGCGAGCACGACCCCTCTTGGTCGCCTCCCATGAGCCATGGACTAGAATGTCTTCCTTTATTGGTGCCGTCGGGTCGTGGTCGAAGTACTGCTCGCACCCCCCCAAAAAAAGCCATTGAACATAGGACGCATGAATGACAATGTCATAAGACTTGCCGTCTTCGTTCTTCCCAGCAATACTGATTCCCGGCTCCGAATTGAGCCATCGAGAATGGCCCGATTCGAGTTCATGCGCTGGGACGCAAATGAGCTTCCATGACCGATTGCACAGGTCTGAATCAAGAGTCGGCCCTGGGAACTAGTAATGTTTGTGGGTTGTGAGTTCTTGATGAAGGTCAGGCCGTCTTACCTCAACATTGTGTTCTAGTGTAGTACTAGAATCCTCTACCACGCGTGTGACCTGAATATGCCTGAATTCTGACCACGCGGCCGCAGGCTCAAGCGTCGAAGGAGGCGTGGGAGGCGGCCTTGCATGCATTTCGGGCAGTCAAACAAGGCAAACTTCGTGGAGAAGAAGTTCCCCAACCCTTCGGGGATCTATATAGGCGAACGCACGTCTCATGGCTTGCAGGCATCACTAGACCATTAAAGGGGAATCCAGGATGCAGGCTCTTCTTTGCCCGGGGTTGCTCCCATCTGTATAGGGAACGACCTACTAGTTGCAGAGCATCCTATGGGTTCACAACGCTGGCTGTAAATGGACTTGCCCATCGCTCCATTTTCCACTTCAAGCTTAGCGGCAGGGTGGTTCCCATGGCTCCAAATTCCTCTTAAAGCCTAGAAGCAGGGTCTCATTAGGGCTGATTGACGAACCGGCTGGATCGCACGCTAAGCGCTGCACCGCACCGCTCTTCCACACTGCACTACTGTCCACCAGTCTGTACTATTTCGAAAACAGACGAACTGCGCCAAGGTACATGGCTCCATTTCCCTTCTGAAGTTTAGGAGCAGTACCTCTTGAAGGCTGATCGCGAGCCACAAGAATGACTTAGCACGGCTCAAACATTTTGCCAGAGCCAAGACTCATTCCTATTGGCAATGTCTGCGTCTGCAGTCGTCTTGAAGCCACTCAATCTTTATTTACGCATGTGTTATGCCATCCCCGAGCGGTGAGCCATCGGCTTGCCACTACGAGCAAGAAACGATTTATGTATAAGCCCGTCGTCTCTGTCCACAGTGTCTCACCTCGATTTGCATCTATTCCAAACATCAATTCTCCAAAAAGTCGTTAATATCGCAGTCAGACGTCATGGGTTACGACCGAAAGGTCCTAAAAGCAGGCAACGGTGTTGATGTACCGAAGAAGGGTGATACGGTTAGAATTGAATATACTGGCTATCTCTATGATGAGTCCGAAGGCGCCAACGATTACCGGGGAGTACAGTACGTCATGAGAATTGTGTCAAGACACAAAGTGAACTGCTGATGGCCCGTAGGATTGACGCTTCCAAGGACCGTGGAGATGGAGTCTTCGAAATTGCCATTGGCGTTGGCAAGGTTATTAAAGGTACATGCCATTAAGCAGCATAATAGATGGAAGAGACTAAATCACGGCAAAGGCTGGGACGTCGGTGTTTTGGAGATGAGTGTCGGCGAGAGGAGCATCTTGACAATCTCGAGGTAGACACTCCAAGTCTTTGCTATTGAAGAATGTTGACATTCTTTCACCAGTGATTATGCATATGGTGATGGGTACGCTCTCCATACGTCACTTACTATGGCCATCGAGAGAGCTGATTGCTTATCCCCCCTTCTCCAATCTACAGCGGCTTCCCCCGTCGTATTCCGTCCAATTCAGCCCTAGTCTTGTGAGTGCAATTCACTTCTTACTTCTCGAGGTCACCCTGCAGGATACCTGTTCGCCAAAGCGAGATAAGGAGTGGAGCCCCACCGCATAGCTTGATGTTGTTCAGTGCAAATACTGTGCATACGTCTAACAAGTTCACAGCGATGTGACGCTATTGTCAATCAAAAAGAACAGTGGGGTTGCGTTGTCCGCTGGAGGCGTCTCAGATATCGAGGGGCAAGGTCAACTAAGTTGATTGGAAAGGCGGCATTGATAGGACGACCTTCTGACCTTCCGACCCTACTTTAGAAGAGAGATGCCCGGTCATAGTGGCTAGTCGTAGCAGCCAGTATAGATGGAAATATTTTACAACCTTCTCTGTTCCCTGATCCTTCCTTGATTCCTTATTCCTTTCGTTTGACTCGTGGCTTCCCCGCTTTGTGATGACTAATCAATTTCAAAAGAATACCCATTGTCGTTCATCCATGATCTATCGCGCCCTGATTTCGCCACAGGCCTGACGGTGAACCATGGATATCACAAATGCCACGCAGCTATGCGCGAAGCATTTTATACCGCTTGAGTCAGATCCTCCAGTGCTGAACGACCTTATGTACGGACTGGGAGTCTCAGGCTGTCTTGCTTTTACTGACGTTTGGTCAATCGATGATCCCGTTCAACTCAGTTCCATATCACGTCCGGTCTACGCCCTTATCCTTATTCTGCCTACATGTGAAGAATACGAACGGCATCGCCTGTCCTCTCGGGGATCGGGCAACACTACAGAGGATACGAAAGGAGAAGAAATCATTTGGATTCGACAGACGATTGACAACGCCTGCGGCCTCTATGCCATCTTACATGCGACCTGTAACTCGGCGACGAGAGGCTTCATAGGTACGTCGAGCATCGTTACAAAGGAGCTTTTACACTGACCACACGTGGCCGATCAGTCCCCGATTCCCTCCTGAGCAAACTCGTGGCTTCCTCAAATAGCGAGCGAGAGACTTTACTTGAAAGCTCGACAGACCTTGAGACACTATATCGAAAAGCTGCGCTCTGTGGTAACACAGCCCCTCCACCGGCTGAAGATGAAGTTGATTTACATTATGTATGCTTCATCAAGTCTCTGAATGGCTCTGTTTACGAGATGGACGGCGATGCAAATGGGCCAGTCAAAACAGATGTTACATTAAGAGAGGATCAGGATTTGTTGGAATCATCCGCACTCGATTGTGTAAGACGCTGTATCGCTAGAAGCGAGGGAAATGTAAATTTCAGCCTCCTCGCGCTTGTACATAGCACCAACAATTCATATTAGACCCATTGGACCCAGCAGCATCCCCCAATATCTGCCTTTATAATCGACATTGTCACAGACATCAACTATGCTTTCGCCCGTGAGCGTCCGGGCCTGCCAATCCAAAAAACTTTGACTGCATCGCTGAAGCATATCCGTGACATTGAACAGGCTCCAGGACGCTGCGATATGTAGGGGAGTCCAGCCTTCATGGTCTGTCCCATTAGGGTCGGCACCGGCTTGAAGGAGCAGTCGGACGGTCTCGACAATGTCCGCATCCATCCAGGCTGACCAGGGTCCTGCGATTGCGAGATGGATGAGCGGTGAGTAGCCGCCATCTTTGGTCGAACGAAGCTGGTTTGGATAAGCCCCATATTGCAGGAGAAGCTCAACGGCAGTTGGAAGCCCGTATTCTACGGCCCACGCAAGTGGGGTCCTGCCAAGCGCATCAGGCGTATCGATCAGATTTATGAGCTCCTCTGGTGCGACGGAGCTGAGGTAGTCGGCCATTGAGCCGTAACTCGAGTCGATATTGAGAAGTACTTTGTGTAGCTGGGTAAAGCCTCGGCTAGACTTGTGCTCCTCAAATATCCCGTCAAAACCTAGTGTGCTTTGTCCCCTTGCACGAGATGCAAGCATCCAATCATTAATCGTCTCAATGGGTCGACTTGATAGTAAGGAATTAGTTTCGTCGGTCCTCGTAGACTCGCTTAGCCTTTACTTACTTCCCAATCTCATCAGTTCTCCAGAGAAAGTTTTCATCCGATACGCCAAACTCCAACAAAGCGGAGTACATGGCCATCGCACACTCTTGCCCAGAACCCCTCCAGCAATAGTGAGCTGCATACTTTCCACCCCGGTCAGTAGACATTCATACTTGTGGTTGTTAGCTTACATAGAGAAGACCGAGCCCATACGGATCATGGTCCCACAGGCTGCCTTCGCCCCGTATGATGATGCTGTAAACACCGGAAATATCTCCGTGGATTACGTGCATGAAAATCGGCGCACCGTACGGTCTTTGGCAAAGCGGAACTGAAAGTCGGTTGAAGTTGTCTTCCCTTGCCAGGCCCGCAGTGATATATGTAGCTGCTCGACCGGAAAGTGTGTAGAATCCTTCGTTTGACTCTAGATCACCAGTCTGAAGTACCTTCGTGTACCCTGTATATGCAGACGTCTCAACCCAGGAATCACGACGGCCAATACCTGACCGACAATGCTGTTGTGAGCTCGCTTTGTTGCTGCAATCCTGGAATCGGTTGTCAGGCTGTAGAGATGCTTGCCGTTGGGAGGACCGCAGGTCCGATACTGCGAGATTGATCTTCACATTTCTTTGCTGCAGCTGTGATTCAGTCGGTTGGGGAGTTGAGGAATTTGACCGTGACAAATGCGAGGGATTCAATCCTTCAACGATTGGCGATGAGCTCTTGTGAGCTTTCCGCATGTGTCGCTCCCAATCATACAATCTCTTGTAATTCTTATGACAAAAGTCGCAGGATCTTCCGTCGAAAGCCACTGCAAACTTCTTGTGCAAGATGTCGCTTTTCCCTCGGCAGTGCTTGTATAGGGCTTTGGGTTGTCTATATCGATGACCGCAGCTCTTAACCGGACAGAGAAGTCTGCCAGGGTTAGGCTGAACGAAACCTACTTGGTTCAGCTAGTGACCTGAGAGATTGAATACAGGCTACACTTACGAAAGCGAGACGAGGTTGCCACATTCTTGGCAGCTTGTGCATGTCGCGTGCTTGTCTTATTGTCACGGTGTGAGAAATGAGTAGGCATTAGTAGGGTCGCGCTCGTCCAGACTCAATTTATTGGGTGCCCCATAGTGTGAACGAGAAATGCGCGAGTAGGCATTCTGAAAATTACCTTTGCCAAGCGAATGACTCCTCATGGATTCCGGGCCTAGTAATGGGAGAATAAGAGCTAAAGGTAAGAATGCTCGTTGGAAGCTTTGCCAGCACCACAGAAATCAGATTCAAATTCCTCGCTCAAGGAAGATGAAGCTAGCACTGGCAGAGATAGCCCTGTGAAGCATAGCGAAAGGTAGCATCGTGGAAAGCAGGATCGTGAATGCCAATACCGTGAATGTCAGGACTGTAGAAGCCAGTATCGGGGAAAGCAGTACCGTAGAAGCCAATACTGCAAAAAGCCAGTAGTGTAGAAGCCAGTACCGGGGAAAGCAGTACCGTAAAAGCCAGTGCCTGGGGATTTGTAAGATGAACGTTTCTAGAATGTGATTAGTTACCATGATTTGCGAGCAATGGAATCCACAAATCCTCGAGGCTCTACTTCTATACCTCATATTCTCAGGTCGCAGGGCGCAGCCTTCAGACGTGGGCCACGTATGTACTGACCAAGATCGCTTTCGGGTAATAGCTAATTGTGTCAAGTTTCAATAAAGAACCTTCCGGAGCACCGATTATGCTCTCTCATCAACCGCACCTGCACCGGAATTGACTTTCCGAGTGTATATACCTTCCGAGTGTATATACTTTCCGAGTGTATACTTTTCAGGGGTATATACCTTTCAAAGAACTTCCACTATTGTATAACTTCCCAGCTTATGCAATTTCCCAGCTTGTACAACCTTTTAGCTTGCGATATAACACTTGTGTCAAAGGCCTAGCTGACAGAAGACCAGTTTACATACAGTAATAGAAAAATGAATTTCTGAGATCCCCTTATCACTTTCTCAGCGCATGTAGATTTTAAGTGCGTAGTGCCATTGCTGGAGGCTTTGGACATTGGGATGCATAAAAGTCCCTGCGGCATAAGAATCCTTACGCGCTCAAACTTTATAGTCCCTCAAAGTCCTTGGTCCCTTAAGTCCCTATAAGACCATACCCTACACTCTGTTCATCAAGAGTTAAGCAAGTTGACCCCCATCTTTGACTTAACTCCTATTTGGCACACCGACATTTCAGAGTTCCTGAGGTTAAGGCATGTTCAACATATCATTTCCACGTGCCTGTGCGATGTCATATGGCAACCGTTCTTTCTTGAAAGCAGTCTACCGAACCACCAAGAAGTGACCCAATTTTTGGACGCAGTGTCCAAGTCGCTCTCTGGCTTTGGCGGACGAAGTGAAAGCGCATGGAGAGTCTTGACCCTACGAGGGATCGACGCTCTTGGTGATTCGTCTGCAAAATCGAATTTGGTAGAGTCAACCATGTACCGAATACTCGAGACTCTTCGGCCACTGACTGTTCCGTCCGAGTCGACAGAACTTGAGAAGGGTCTGGTTGACATTGTCAAATCGTCAGCCACATTGTGGAAAGCTGCACGAAATGATGAGATGAAAATCATGATTGAAAGGCGCCCCGATCTCCATAGCAAAGAGAAATGGCACGCCGAAGATATTGAGGGTTTTGAGGAGGCCCCGATTCCACCAGACGAAACGGTGAACACAATGGGGTCTGCTTCTCAAGTGCCTCCATCTTGTGTCTCTGTTCCGTTTTGATTTTACTGAATTTCTCGCGAACCAAATCTCTTCCTGCTTCGATATCCCAGATATCAAAATTGTCGATCTCTATGGAGGTTTGAGCGGATGAGGGGGCTGACGACCCGACAGCTAGGGAAGTCGTCGATGCAGAGTCGTACTGAGGCTCTCTCATCCCATCATCCGTATGTTGATAAGCAATGGAGCGCGTGGAGTCCAAGTGCAACCTTCTTCCGGATTTCTTCGCTTTCCCTCATTGCTTCAGTGCTCCGTCGTTTACGAGTTTGATTTGGGAGTAATTTTAGTCCGGACATCTCCACTGGGAACTTGCAAATGTTAGTATTTTCTCTGAAGTGTCCAATTCCCGTACGCACTCTGAGATGACTGGTATCTTGTGGACATGGAGCATGAAAGAGAAGGACGGTTTGCTGCTGCCGCGCAAATGAGTGAACGGCAAGAATCTGTTGCAACAGTGACAAAACGTTCTCTTGTCGAGGGCACCATGGATTAAGAGAAAAAACGATGATGGATGGGGACTTGGGCGCTTTTGACTCTAGAGCAAGGCCGTCAGTAGGGAAGTGTGGGGCCACCAAGCTCCATTTGCCGATTTAAACCTAATCAAGTCCCAGGACGCTCACTCGTTTCCATCCTCGATAAAGATCGAGTGTGGCCGGCGAGGATTTCATTGGTGCAAAGATTAACTTACGAACTGCAGCTCGAGATACCACTGATAGCACTTTGTATGGAAGGTAAATATTGAGGTAAGGACGCCGGAAGCGACCAAACCCCTAGGTATCAATGCCGTGTAATAGATGAACCACAAAATTATCTGTTTCTATTAATCTAATCTAGAAATACCCACACAATCTATCTACTCTCATTGTGGTTAAGCCATAAAACTACTCTCCCAGTCACGTGTAAAGTTTGAGGGCCTCCTCATATCCTGGTCCTTTCAAGTCCTTAGCAAAGACGTTGCCAACGAAGAGAACTCGGAGGAGATGCGCCATGCTCAGCATTTTCTCCTCGTTAAGGGCTATGGATTGGGCTGTGCGGACCGCGTTCTTGATCTGTCATCAGTGCCTTGTTAGCTCGTCGTGTGCGGTAGACGATCAATGAAAGGTAGGGAAGAGGCAGAGGAAAGATGAAAAGGTGGGTTTGGAAAAACAAAAAAAAGCTTCGGTACCTCTCGTCCATTGACTTCAAAGTTAGATAGCTGCGTGAAATCATCCTCTGTGATGTCCGCAACTTCCACCTCTGGTAATTTCCTGACTCGATCAATGAACCCCTTCCAAATACCCTTTTTAGTTTTGATGTCGAGTTTGTCGTATCTGAGTCCGATGTGAATACGCGATTGGAAAGCCTCGTCAAAAGTTGCGACACGATTTGTGGTCAGAAAGAGTATACCCTGGAAGTACTCCAACATCCGCAGGAAGATGCTCACGAGCGCGTTGCGATTGACGTCGCGAAGCTCCCGTTGTTCCAAGAAGACGTCGGCCTCATCAATCAATAACACTGCACGCCATGTATGGGCAATATCGAGTATCTGGGAGAGGTTCTTCTCAAGATGGTCCATTCTTGTCCCCAGCTCTCCAACGGATACCATCTAAAAGATAAGTCAGTCTACCGAAAACTTCGACACGACAAAACTAACGTAGAGTGGTTTCTTGAGCATCTCCGCGATGCCTTCAGCTGTGAGGGTTTTCCCGGTCCCCGGCGGTCCATGTAGGACTGCCACGAGACCTCGTCCCTTGCCTGAGAATGTAAGCATAAGGGCGTGCACTGAATCTTAGGATGATACTAGCCTTGTATGATATCGTCGATGTTTTTCTTCGCGTTCCGTTCGTGCGACTCTACGAGAGATTTGACGACGTGCTTATGTTCATTGGGTATAACGAGCGAGTCGAAGGCGCTCTCGTTCCAAGTGACATCTTGAATGCCGGAAACCGCGAACTCGAGCCAGAGTTTCTCACCGAAGCTGAAACCGAGTGCGATAGGGCTCGCAATGAGATATTCCTCATCAGTGAACTTGCGCTTACCGGAGTCGTTTTGACTTGGGATCTCCTCGATGTCCTCTTCCTGGACCACATTACCTCCTTCATCAACCGGCACGTCGACCAAATGGTAAGTATCGGTCTCCTCGTCCTTGACCAATTTTTTTTTTGGGTTTCGGCTCCTTTTTCCCATCATCGAACTGACTTGTGTGGTTTTCGCCCTCCTCGTCTGAACTGTCTTCGGATTCATCGTTGTCCTCAGATTCTGAATCACTAAGAATGTCCTTATCCCCGTGTTTGAGCGTGGAAATAGGGTAATTAGGGTTGTAGCGCCTGAAAGTCGCCGGATCGATCATCACCCTGCCGTCAATGTTGACTTTAACAATCTCTTGACGCTTCTAAAATGACCTAGTCAGAAGATTCTGGTTCTCGAGGAGGATAGTTGAATACCTTGTAGAAAGCTATGCCTTTCTGAATACAATATTGCGTGCCCTCCAAGGCGACGAATTTCTTTCCGCGCTCAATCATCTCTTTCTCAAGCTTCTTGTGGTCTGGATGACGTTTGAGAGGGAAACAACGTAAGCTGGAAATGGGACGCGGTCCCTTGAACGCCTCAACTGTTACTTGCACGTTGCCCATTCCGAAGGTTTTACCGTCAAATTCCAGGTAGCGCCCTTCAATTATGTAATAATCACCCTTGAGTAACGAGTGCTCCTGTTTCAAGTCAGTGGCCAAGGCGTCAAAATAGTTCGAATGCGTGTCTGTGCTTACCAAATAGGCGTATTCGATCTTGAAAGCCTTAGGCTCACCCAACGTATCGTATGTTGGAGTATAAACAATCTCGTCGCTTTTGAACAATGCCCAAAGAAGATCAAAAGTGATCTTCTTGCTTTCAAGCAAGGGGTAAAGGGATTTCTTGGTCTCATCGTAGTCTTTGTCAAGATACTTGATAAGCACTTTGAGATGTCTAGCCTTAAGAGCAATCTCTTTGGCCTTTTCCTTTTTCTTCTCGGAATTGCTCTGCGCCCTAAGATTTCCCATATAGGCGCGTAGTTCTTCGAGAAAGAGGAAGATCGTGTTTGGATCAACGGAGGGCGAATCTTCCTCCAAAGAGATGCCTTTCACTTTTCCCATGATATGTCTCAAAGCGGCCTTGAGTGGCTTGCTCATGATGTCTAGACAGGTATCCGTATGTTTGTTTTCCCAGTTAAATTTGCGACGAACGTTGAAGGCGTACTGTGCATATTCGCCTGCTTCGGTGTGCTCGCTCGATTTCTTCAAAACGTACCTGTGCTCATCCGTGCTCCACAAGCGATCAACCCGTATGAACTTCGCCTTGGTACCTTTCTTATTATTCTCCTTTTTCTTCTCAGCCTGTTTCGCTTCTTTGGCTCTCTCCTCCTTGGCACGCGCCTTTCTCCTGGGCCCAGTCTTGCCACGGACATTGCCATCATCAGATTCGGAATCCCCATCTTTTACCCTTTTGGATTTGGCTTTCTGCCTCACGCTCGGCTTCTTGACTTTCCTTACCTTGACCCTTCTCTCCTTCTTGCCTTCAGAAGAGCTAGAGTCCCCACTGGAACCAAGGTCACCGCCGTTCGTTTTGCCCTTTTTTAATTTAGCCTGTCTTTTCTTCTTAAGCTTCCTCGCTTCCTTCATCACCGTGTCAAGTCGCTTGTCAAAAGTTTCTGATGAAGAATCGGAAGACGAAACAGAGTCGCTAGAATTGGAGCTTTGGAATGAAGAATCATTCTCGCTGTCGTTGCTGTCGTCGCTGGGGGCGTGCTGCTCTCGACTGGAACGGGAAAGCTTGGATTTCCTTGTAGACTTCATCATTGGCGAGACCCAAAGATTCTTGGAGGGCCTATTCCTTTTCGTGTTGGTGCCTCTGAGGACTTTGTCTTTGCCGGCAGCAGATTTTGACAGAATTACAACTTGCAGTGTTTGAAATGTGACCAGCTTCCAGATCCGCTCCATCCTATGCTAGATAACCACAACCTAGGTAGTCTGACAGCCAACATCCTTGATTACGACAAAAAGAGAGCGCCGCAGACAACCCTTGTCAAAGCCAATGAGTGCTACCGGCCATCCGAATTTGATTGCTGACGTAGTGACTGATCCTCAATATAGAGGGACTTGCAACGCCACCTGCCTCCTTCTTCAAACATTATTCCACCCAGCCGATGTATTCACATAACATCGATCAAAGTGCGATCGGCGCTAATATTATCGGAACATTAAGGGACGTTGACGACTCCACTGGCCTCACTTTCGGACGGGGACTCGGACGCATCTTTGCTTCCAGTGGGATTGGTCTCCATTAAGTCATTCATGGGTCATCCCGATTGGCTCGATGGTAAGATGGACGCGCTAAATGAACGATCCAGCTGGGGTGGTGACAAAACTTCTTGTATAATACTACTGTGCACAAAGAATGCGATGGGTTGTTCCTTATGATTACATTGGAGTTTCAAGTGCCGGGAAGAAAATTGTGGATACATTGAACACAATACCCGCTCTTCGCTCTACCCACTCAGCTTTTGATGGCTTTCAGGGGAAACATCTCCATCATTCTTCTCCCTCCCCCGAAAGATTGACGATTAATACGAAACATATTTCTAATCTGAATGCCTTCAGTCTCCCGGAGTCCAAGTGCTGCCCTGAACATTAAACAGTAACCGCCCATATCTCATGCAGTGTTTGCTCACGACGACCTGCGTGTTTTAAGGGGATACTGAGACTTTGTGCACGCTCAATACGCCGACGAATATGCTGAACATAGGGTATTTCTTCGAAAAAGGTAAGGAAATGATGAGGGAATGATCGCTTGCTCAAGCGCTTGACGATCGATGTGCTGTGTGTGCATGCTGTATATACATCATAGTTCAAACAGAATGCTGTTGTGGATTGCACTGTATTTGTTGCAGTGCTGTCGCTTCGAATGGGTTCGTGTTAGGATGAAATAGCACTTGCGGTCGCATCCTTTATTGTAGCACCTGTATATGCTCGGATGGCATGGTGGTCATGCGCTCAAAATGGAATGGGCGGCGACAGTATACCGAGGTAGCCCTTGCGGTGGTACATACGCACCGGTGCGTCTCCGAGTGCTTCTGCCTTGGTTTTGAGTAGACGTTTCAGTGTCTTGAAATTGCGGTCCAGCAAGTGAGGCATGACTTGGTATGGGGATGCCGTTTTGCAGTAGCACATCCTGCAGGAAGTCTCGCTCTTTGGTCATTTCCCGTACTTGTGCTTCAATATTTGAAATATTGTTTGAGGTCTCCTGCTCCTTGTCTTTGCGTCGCTTTCGGAATTTATGGGAGGCGGTGGCATTGCGCTTGCGTTTTTCGTCAGCGACTTTAGACGCAGCTTGCACGTCAATAGGTACCTGAATGGGACCTTGCTCCGTTTCGAGTGTCAACATCTGACATTGGCTCTGGCCCAAAGCCTTTGATGTTGGCGCGTTGAAGGCTTCCTTGTCGAATGCCAGTTGCGGCATCGTGGAAGCGGGACCCGTTGAAGTGAAGGGCGCAGAAAATAAGAACCGGGGCTCGCCGGTAGAGGCAACCTGAGAGAGGGCCGAAGGTGGGCTGTTACGAGGAGAATGCATGGTTGGGCTGGAGTTCCGTGACGCAGGATTGGCTAACGCTGCTAGATTTCCGGATCGATCGAACCGAGTTTGGATGCGAGGATAGGTTGAAGGATTTGGCCCGCGTTGAGTCATTTGGCGTAATTGAGGAGCTGATCGAGGTTGAGAAGCTGAAGGTGTGTGCGCAGCATAAAGCATACTCGGAGCCGCCACGATCTCTGAGGGCGGCAGCGGACCTGATCCCATTAACGTAGACGCCTGATCTCGGGGATGCACGGAGGGTGGTTGCCACACATTAGACCGTGTTAGTGGATGAGGAGATATGTTCATCAAAGCGGGTGTAATAGATGGCAAAGTAATATTATCTCCAGGGGGATTCTTTCTCATAGAGGTTGGAGGTAGAGATGGTGCTGCAAGCCGGGACATTGCTGCCATTGGCGCAGTCCGTAGGGAATCCGTTCCCTCGCCATCGTGTTGGCGACCGCCTGCACTGGTGGTGTCCTCAGCTGTGGGATTAAGTAGATGCTCGACTCCTATGGACCCTGAGAGACGCCGCTCTGGTGGTGTAGACGATGGCGAAGGCGTCGGCCGCATAGACACATTGTGCGCGGAGGGAGCTCGTTGAGGTACATCTTGGGGAACCGCTGATGGGTGGTCTGGCTGGATAGACGGTAGGTTTCCGGATGGAATAGATGGGGCTTCTGAGGCTTTCTGATCAAGTGGTGAAGACTCGGACAATGGTCGTTTCTTGGTGGACTTATGCGCTGCAGAAGTTTCGTCCTCTGATTGATGATTGGTGCACTCCTCGTAGAATCGATAGTCTTGGTTTAGCTTTGAGCGATAGGGTGATATGTAATTCCACCGCTGCTGTTGAATATCCCATGTGTAATCAAACAACCCAGGAACCAAACCCCCCGGATGTACCGTTAATGCAGAAGAGGAATTGCTGCAACAGTAGCAACAAGCGAGATCGCATAGGTGAGCTGTCGATGGGACTCTTTCCATAACCAGGAAGGAAGGCAATGAAAGCATGCAGGTAAGATTGCAGAAGACAAGGCTGCAGACGAATAGACAGAGTGAATGAGGCAGACAGTGAACGAAATAACTTTTAGGCAAACGAGGCAACGAGGACGAGGGCTTGCAGAAGGTATATATAACATGCATGAACAGGACATAGTAGCAGTTATCTCTCCTCCCTTATTCAGAAGTCCAAAGGGGTTTCGGCGTCAATACAGTTAGTGATCAACGCCCATGATCTTCGTGCTAGAGCGGCATATTCATGGTTTTCATCCGAGTTCCCAACGATTGTTTCCATAGATTTGTCCACTGTGCAGTCGAAACGATCCCGCCTTACCGAGTGATCAGGGAATAACCAGGAGCCAATGAAAGTTATAAATCCGCGGATTTATAAAGACACTGCTCATTGGCTCCCGGAAGGTACCGGGGTTTGCCTGAGGTGATACCGAGCGGTTTGAGAAGTGAACTAGCGTTCCCGGGCTCTTTTAGGTTTAAGGTAATGTTCCCGGTACGTCCTTGCTTCGCCATCTTGGGGAGCATGCGCACTTCTCGCACTTCTCGCACTTCTCGCACTTTCCTACACACAATGTCTCCTGAGTCTGACCCCATTCTTGCAGCGCTGGAATTCCTTTGTAATGCTCGTTGGGAAGCATTTCAACCTCATCGTTCCAAGGCGGTCCAAGTCTACCGAAAGCTCCACCGGTTCGTCGAGAGCGAATCCAAACCGCTCTCCCAGAACAACCACGCACTTCCATTGGCACCCATTTCATCGAACCACTTCGGCTTTTCAGAGTCTGTTTCAAATCATCACGTTCCTCTGGTGCCTTCCTCAAGCACTCGCGTCTCTCCACTGCCTCCCAATCGCTCCGAATTTCCGCCCTCTTCCTCCCAAGCGTCTCCTGACCACTTTGACCCACCCCACGACCCTCTTCGGCCCCGTCCCAAACTTTCATCAGTCGACGCGCTGCTATTAGACTTGGAGAAAGCAAAGCCTCACATAACACAGTATCTGTCACAAAAAAGCAGTGTAGCCGTTGGAAAGAATGCTTGGCCTCGGCAGGATTCTCGTCTGGTTGACCTGCAAATGGGCGAGTCACAGCGATCGTCGAGCATCCTGTTTCGAATGTTGTTGAGTCGACGTTCCTTAGCCAAGGAGTATGAGGATTGGGAGCTCAGGACACACCGGACTTCGCGAATCACTCTTGTGGCAACAAGTTTGTCAGAATCTCAAAAGAGAAAGGCTGGATATTTGCAGGAATACTCAAGGCTTCGGTTTGAAAATCAGAAATGTGTAAAAAGGGGTATCAAGGCAGGCATCAAATTACTCGCCTTCGAACGATGGGTTGAGAAGTCTGGGTTGTCGGCAATCCTGGCTTTCAGCTTTAACCGCTTCTTTCAACTCAAGTACGAAGATTGGATCGGCTTAAAGAAACGATTACAAGAAACAAAATGGGTCTGGGATCTTGCAGAGACGAGTTCGCCCTGGCTTAACAAATGTCAGACATACTATGACAAGACACTCCCGTGGACATCTACAGGTTCTATAACGCAGAACAACGTGCAATATTCTTCTGCGTCGGAGCCGAAGAAGAAACGCCCCCGAACAGGTCAAAATGATATTCCAAGTATCCTGCTGCCGCAATCCAAAGATACAAGGACGTCAACTGTGAGCCAGGAGCCTTTGATGTTGCTCGAGAAGCAACCCCATGGCACAGCTCAGACAGACACAACGGTACACCAAACGGCCAACAGCCACGAACATACAGAATCCTCTCAAACCGAAACACATGAAAGCGTCACGGCACGTGCCGGAGCAGATAGGGGCAATCCTCTGCGAACCGAGAGCCTCCGGATATCACAACCATTGCATGAAGCACTACATTCCGTGTCGGCAGAGAGTCGATCTCATATGCTTGAGCATAGTGAGCGATCTTCAGCATCCCGCGTTCCTGTGAATCATCACATCAGCAATAGTACTCCCGTGCCCTCCGACGACAACGACAAAAACCCTCTCGGCCACGGTGACATACTAATAGCTAGCCAAGGCGGCATGACGCCGTCCGGCACTGCTCATCAGAGTATTCGTAATCTTAGCACAGGTAGAGGTCATAATTCCTTAGCAAGGGCTCCAACAAACACACAAAATGGAAGCACAAATGCACATTCCGACGACGGATTTGAAGGTGAAGCTTGTAGCCTGAGACTTGAGGCTAGGTTTATGGCAGAGGCTGTTGAAGTGTTAAACGGAGCTCCTAGTTTTTACCCTTTTCTTGACGACTCTAGCGAAGTGTTGATGGACGAAGCTCCTAGTTTCTACCCTTTTCTTGACGACTCTAGCGAAGTGTTGATGGACGGAGCTCCTAGTTTCTACCCTTTTCTTGACGACTCTAGCGAAGTGTTGATGGACGGAGCTCCTAGTTTCTACCCTTTTCTTGACGACTCTAGCGAAGTGTTGATGGACGGCGCTTTTAATTTCTATCCTTCGCATAACGAGTCTAGTGAACCGATGACTTTCATTAATGAGACTGACTTCGCGATTCAATAAACAGTCGTAACAGAATAATTCATAGTTCAAATTCCTTAAAATATAATGACATTGGTTGAATGTCTAACAACTTGTGTAAATATATTCGTCCGTCGAGAACGTTCCTTATTTGGGGGACAACAGCAGCAAAGTCCCTCCCTTCTTGTCTACCACCCCTAGCTTCACATGTTGACGTATTTCCCAGACATTTCCATCGTCCCAATTTACGGTGATCTTCTGTCCACTCATAGTTGTCATATCGGTAGGTAAGCCATCCTTGTTGATCGGGATGGCAAAGGAGGGCGCTTTCATGTACTCGGTGGGAACGCCAGGAAGAAGTACAATGACACTACGCCCAGGTATCTCTCGCAAACTCTGTCTTCGCCTAAGCTTCCGCGATAGCATACGTATTGCCCAGGGTACAACCACGTACCTGGTTCTTCACAGAGTTGATGATCTTGACGCAGCTGTCTCCTGGGCTGAAAACCTTAAATAAACCTTCAGTATTAAGGTCCAGAGCTGCGCATTCACTCTTCGCTGAAGATATCGAATCGGAATCAATTTTGATGCCGTTGTGGACACGGATGACCTCCTGATGTGACATGAAAGGCCACCAAACTAGAATCCCTGCCCATCAGTCGCACTCACAAATACGCAGTTAAGAGATCGTACCTCTTTCAATAAGCAGGTGTAGTTGTCTTACTTCGCCGTTTCGATAGAATGTTCTGATGAGGGGTAAAGAAGTTAGCGATCCTTGATGACCCTACTGCGGACACTATGACGTGCATTTATCCGAGCGGGTAAAAAAGGGTGAGGCTTAAAATTCACGTGACTAGTCAAAACCCAAACCTTTACAGAATATCGCTGGCAGTGTTCGGTATTTGTATGTCCAACTATGCGTATTTTTTCCTTCAGCTTCGAGATCAGCCTCACAACATGTAAGATATTGCAGATACGAGCTCCACGAGTAGTAAGATAAATGCTAGAGTCGAAAGAAGCGGGAGGTTTATACATATTAATCCGAAACTAGGGACGATTATAGTTAACGTGGGCTACTTGCTTATGAGATGAAGTAATGGCCGTTGGAAAAATACGGTCCATAGGGTGTCAAAGCCTCCTCATTGGAAGGAACAGGGCTTACAGGGTTCAAAATTCAACGATACTGCGGAAAGATGCGGTGGTAGTGTGGAGGCGATTCCCGAAAGATACAATATTGCTTATTTTAGTGCTCCTGACCCTGCCACAGTTGTTGAAGCTCTTCCGTGCTGCTGCAGAGACCAGGCACCGAGGTGGAAACCTGTTAATGCAGACGAATATCTTCATAGGAAAAGAGCGGCTATGTACATCTGAGATGTATGAATGTGCGCGATGAAGAAGTAAATGAGACTAATTATAATTCCGCTAATAAAAGTTGTTGTTTCCCATTTCCAACCATGCAAGTCGGACCTTACTTCATCGATCATTGAAACTGGATTCCCTAACTCCTAGTTCTCGCTTTTTGTCTCCTTCTCTGCCTTCTTCCTTAGTCTTTCCCTTCTTCTAATGGAGCGCAGATCAGGAGGTCTCTCAATCTGCAACCTTCTCAACAGTATGTCCACATCTGTGAGCAATTCCTTCTCCCAGTAAACGTTTCTGATCGGCTCGGATTTCAGACCATTTCTGAGCGCCCACGGTAGATATGTATTGAAAAAGCGATTCCTCTCTTCGGACTTTAGCCTCACCACGGCGAACATACTCAAAGCAGCCATGGGCAACCTTGTGTTCGCAAACTCGAACGCCTTCAAGGTAATTTCTCCCTCAAAAAAGGCAGGAATACCCAGTATTGCATGGTAAATATCATGACATTCTCGGTATCTCTGCATCACATATGCGCATTCTTCATTGTCGATATATCTGTTGTCATCCCTCCCGTCAGGGGACATATGATAGTCCTCGATCCATTTCGCGTAGATTTGCCCAACAGTATTCTCTGGAAATCTTCGAAACTCCTCCACAGGCATAGTCTATGACGTGATCCGAGGTCGATCCCGAAGTATGCGGCGCCCAGTTTCATTACAGAGCATGGTGTCTCGAAGATGCCTGATGAAAGGGTCTGCGGTCACCTCGCCTAGAGCAGCTACGAGATCTATCGACTTAAAATCAGAAATCATGTATGAAAGGGAAGCTTGTAGAAACGTACCTGCGCGTCGCGGGTCCGGCGAGCGCGCCCCTCTCGGTTCGCGTGAGGGGGACGTGGCCATCATAACTTGGTGGCGGTCTGTTTAGCACAGAAAATGCTCTCAAGTAGGTTGGCGTCAACAGTAGGGAATGGGCGAGAGGGAAGTTCATTACTCTAAAAAGGGTGCGTGTACGTCGAATCGGAACCAGTCGAACGCATGGTAGCATGTTTGAGGTTCGAGGTTGGGCATAAGATAGAAAACAATTCCTTTGGGAGTAACTGGAACTGAAAGTTCCGATAGACGCGCCCACATTTCCCTCCAGGTCGGGTTAGTCAGCTCCCGCTGCTCTGCCCACCCTCGATTCACCCTCCGCTCGCCCAACTCACCCAATTCACCCACCGCAGAGGGTGCTGCTCACCCTGCTCCGGCACCATTGGTCATGTTGCTATCATTGTTCTTGTTGATTCCGTCAACCTCTACTTCTTAATGGTTTGGATTAAACTAATATTTCAGTGGTTCGGTATAGGTTGTTTTGGGTCCCAAATCACACGAATCGAACTCTAGTAACCAAGACTTCATCCCACGACACCACCACCACCACGGATAATCTCTCGAACTTTGAGAGATAACTGAAATTTTGCTACGCGAGGTTTGGCGAGTAAGGTACCCACTTATACTGACGGTGTCTCTGACCCTCGGGTATGGAATCCTTTTCGCTGTCGCTCCAAATTGACTTGCGCATGCCGGAGCATTGTAACTGTATGTAATTAATCCAGTTGTTATATGGTAGGGAAGGGTTTGAAACTGACTGTTCGAGAGAAGGTACAAGTAACTTTCATACGTTTACACCTTTGACATGCAGGCTTTTCGATTTTCTCGCATTTCGCTCGTGCAGTTGCACATCCATCACATGCTCCAAAGTGGAAAGCGTTAAGGTCCAAGTTTAGATTCCCATGTCTTTTCTGCTGGTCACTAGTCTTTTCATGTTGAGAAGTAGAGTTTATACAGGTAGGCTTTTTGTTCCCGTCATTCTCTTCATTCCCAGGCGACGTGCTGGCCAGCGCTGGTTGAGCGATGAAGGTCTTTGAGGCGGTGGCGGAAAAGTCTTGCAAAATTTCTTTTGAAAACTGGCAATGCTGATTTCTTCCGCCGCCGGGAAAAGAGAGAGCGGAGTCATGCGGCATCTCAGCAGCAAAGCCCCAGCGTTGAGAATCTTCTCGGTCTGGAGGCTGCTGCAATGCCGAAGCTCCATCGATAGTGGTGTACCTGAGCTCTGTATTTCCAGAACCCTTGGGTATTTGCCCAGCCAGTGCGTTAGGTAGTGGCAACCATGGTTCGGGTTGTGCCTCCTGAGCAAATCCGGAATACAACTCATCTAAATCTGTGAAACTCAAGTTTTGGTTCCACGAAGGGCTTAAGGTAGTCTGCGAGGTGAATTGCACGGTCCTTCTTTCTTCCACCTCGCACATAGCCTCAACGCCTATGTCTTCGATTCCGCCAGGAAATAGAAGAACATTTGCCCATAAAGGCCCTATGTGCGACATGTCGAAATTTGAGTAGCTATTGGATACGAAGGCAGTCTGGATATTTCATGAACAAATGGAGATCAAAGTCGTAGTCATGTGGAGGATGGCTGGAGATTTATATACTGAACCCCTTTATCCTCTGTTATGGGCAGAAGAATTATCCTTTCCTTTATGGCATACTCTCACTATAGATAGAGTATTTTACGTGAGAGACGTCTTGTCTTGACAAACAGGCTTCCAACGGCCTAGAAGCTCTGGCCTTTCTACCTCATTGAGAACTCGACATCATCCAACGAGCGACATGCGTGGAACCTGGAGTAATTTTCTAGCCAATTGGCCGGTTTAATTGGAAAAAAGTTGTGCTTCCAAAGCCTGCCAGTTGCAGTCTTGGCTTCGGTTGTTGCGCTATTCCATTTTCGTGACTCCAATGGAGTCGCAAAAATGGAATAGCGCGCACGGGCCAATTCTCACACAACCGAAGCCAAGACTGCAGGGACTCACATGTTTGACAGGAGGCTGGCAGAAATGGCGACGAAGCGCCAAGCGACGTAGGGACTGTCAGAGTTCCCCATCTGCACTGGATCCAATAATATCAACAAGCCTCAATGATTCCATTATTCAGACAGCAGACACAAGGATGGCCAACGTTAACGATTATGCAGTTGTAGAGGGGGTGGTGTGCGTCAGAGTAGACAAATGAACTCAAAATTACACGCCATGTATGTTCTAATTGATACTTTCGATGCCCGATGCCAATCTGCTGGTAAAGATAACAAATCCACGCAGCAATATTTGATCCATCAATCCATAGAGAGGGGTACATCGCTATCATGTACAACATCTTCTGGAAGAAAGTAGGCTCCATTGATTCCTTCCACATCTTCTTCTTCAAAGGTAACATCTTCCATCTCAATGTCCTCCCAGATTGAGGTAATCTTAACATTCACCTTCAATGAATCATAGCAAGGGTATATCCCTATCACAAGAGCGGTAGCAATGTTTCCTTTGCGTGTTTGAATCTTCTGTCCAAAGTTCGCCACTAGTTGCCAATGTTTTCGAGACAACTGTATCTCTCTCGATGATGCAACGTTGCCTGTGAACTTTACCGGATGGAACACCTTGGCCCCTTCATATGTTCTGAAGTATTTTCCGTAGAGTTTATTGAAAGTGTCAAGAATAGCATAGGCTTCCTCTGGTAGGGCTTCCTCTGGTAGGGCTTCCTCTGTTTCCGCTAGACGAGCGTCTTCCATCTTCCATTGTTGCACTTGCATGGCATTGACAAAATCAGGCAAAGAATAAACTCCTGGTGGGAGGATGGATAGAAGTTCGCTTCTCTCTGTAATTGTGACGCTGGGAGCTTGGGAATTGTAGAGGAAATCGGCAAGTCGACGGTTTCCCATAAGAGCCGGACCACTCCTCTCTCCGTCATCTGTCAAATAGAATCCAGCCAGCTTCTCGTCTCCCTGGTTGCGGGTCGCAACCTCGTTGCTTGTGGCAGTAGCTGTTAATACATCAGTCTCGTTTTCATTCTGCAATGGTTCCTTTACTAGGGCACCTTCTATCTTAAGCCTTGCCAGGTCATCAAGGGTATCGTTTTCCATTTTTCTTGTCTTTGAAAAAGATGAATAATTTATCAGATACGTATTGGGTGGGATACTACTATCCTACAGAGAAGACCGATTACTTGGAGCGAACACGGATTATTTATGATGGGACTATGCTACCTGCTAAAACAACTTCCAACTAGTTGGGTTGTCAGAACTTGCTCTGTTCCACTTCTCGTTACTTTCCCTCCCCCTTGCATCGAATTCATAAGACTAAAGACAATAATGGCTCAAGGAGAATACGTTATGTGCGATGAACGAGGGATTCACATGTAGTGGACTTCAATAGTCTCTCTGCGCGTCATGCTATTGAAGATCTAGTGTTTGGACCCCAAAAAGCGAGGCCATACAAGCTGTTCAATGACTTCAATTGAGGTGAACCGGGGATTGTGTAAATTAACCGGTCTACCACCGGAGACGGAGAGTAGCCGATGAAAGCGGGACATCAGATGATGAGCCTACTATGACCAGCTAATCGAGCCTAAACACCGCTTATAGTAGGCTTTACGTCATCCGGTGAGTGGCTTCTCATGCCTCCTTGGAAGTTGCTGCAACCCTCACAACGGCTATGTTGACAGTATCGTCGGTCGCACTCACCGTTGGTGAATTTTGTCGTGGTCTTGCATTGACAGCACCATTCTTTCTTGACATAGTGGCTTCTGGCCTTGGCCGCTTGCTCCTGTCTGCTTTTCTTGTACAGAGCAATATCCGATTCCAGATCACCCGAAGTTGTAGGAGTTTGTATTGGGGGCTTGTCCGAGATTGCAGACGTAGCGGGAAAAGGCCAGCGCAGAATAATAGAAATACCTGCGATCTTTCTCAGTATCGTCTTTCGCCTTGAGCATCAATCGCCGACCATAAGAGATAAAGGAGATCGAACCCATGAATATCTCCATCCCAGGGGCGACGCGAGAGAACAGGAAACGCATTGATGAGATGATGGAAATTCAGTTTGGGGAGAGCAAGCGAGCGAACCCTATAATTACATATGTATTATACAATTAGTGAATCTATAGACCACCAAAACAAGATGTGAGAGCCGTCAAGATCCAAGACCCACGATTTGTCCAGCTCGGTGGATCACATTGTTCCTCAATATCCTCGGCAGGAGTACGAGGGCTCAAAGGCATGACGCAACGCCCTAGCGGAGGTACTCTTATGTGTGTCGCAAAAGCAAATATTTCTGCCATCGCCTTGTTCCGATTCATCTGGTGCTTCAAGAAATGAGGGATCAGAAACGGAAGTCCTCCACGTAGTGCAAACTCTTTCAAGTAAGCTGCATAACCATTTTCAGGGTCGCTGAGCTGGAAGAGGAATGATGATTCGATGTAGTTGGCCGCTCGAAGACCTGAAACCAGAGCAAGCGAAGAATAGAAGTTCGACAGAGTGTATAGATGCTACCATGGTTCAGCGACTTAAAGGGAGAAGGTTAGATCAAGCTCACCTGCGCAAGTTCTCTAATACGAAGACCTAGGTTTCTATCAGCAATGACGCACTCTTTGACCCTTTCGCACAGATGGTTCCATCGTCGGTGCAAAAGTTGTAAGGTATAACCATTCTTCACGGTATCGTGCGGGGAGAGCTGGAGAAACTCGATGTAATCGTTGTCGTTGAGCAAATCGGCCAATTCGATGAGACTCATACTGGTGATAAGGTCGAAAAACTCCGTGTCCGTTTGAAAATCCTGCCTCCAATCGATCTCCCCTGGACGTTGATAAGCATGTTGATGGCGCACCGCTAGTATGTCCAGTAATCGCAATGCTTCCCTGGTATTGCGCTCCTTGAACAGTTTCTGGACTGGCTTGATCAAGAAATCAAGAATTTTATAGAATTCGGAGAATGGAGTTGGAAGGCCAGGCTGGAGAGCGTAAGACAATGCCCGATGCGCGAATGGACTTTGCGTTTCTAGCTCCTGCCATCACATTCAGCAAGTTACATTTGTATAGATGTATTCGAGAAGACGACTGACCTTCTCGACTTGGATATACTTTGATCTCACGTGCGGGTATTCTCGCAAGTATCGGGATATTTGAATGCTTAGACGGACGTGCTGGGCGATGAATTCCAGCAACGATTTGACGTCATCACCGAGTGCTTGCTTGACCAAATCCTTAAAAGGAATCTTTGCAAATTGCGAGCAACTGTCCTTGTCAATGTTGAATGCAATTATGCTTGCTATCTCATTCAAAGCTTCGTGCGGCGTCCATGACCATTCCCATCGAGATTCTGGAGGAGAGAAGGGTATTTCAAGTGACTTGAATATATATTGGATCTTTTGATCAACGCTCAATGCATCCACAAACTTCCGGCTGTACGTTCCACCTCCTATGTAGATGACGAAGGCGTTCAGAAAGGGTACCCATCGATTTCGCAACAATGAATAAAGAATATCTGTATCTTCGAATGGAAAGAAACCACAGAGAAGCTGAATATCATGATTGTCATAGCCGCGGAGGATGTGTTTTGCTACAGATTCCCATTTGGTTAAGTCAGCCCCTGGAGTTGATGGTGAATTGATCAGGGTCGTATCGGAGCCACAAGCAAGAGAGCGGTGCAATGACATAGCCATGTCAAAAGTCTAGGCCTAGCTGAGGTGTTCAGTCCTCTCCGGCGCTTGAGTTCAAAACGAGGCAGGCGCAAGGCAACTCTGCATGAGAAGGCTCTAACTATATAGCTGGGTGAGAGGTTTGAGTGCCACCGCTCCCCTGGTCGACCAAGAACAGATCGACTCCATATGAGCCGACGCCTCCTTGATATCGTGTTGAGATTGATGACGGGGAGGGCGGAAGACTTCCTTGATCGACTCGCTTCAGGACATAGTAGCAGTTATCTCTCCTCCCTTATTCAGAAGTCCAAAGGGGTTTCGGCGTCAATACAGTTAGTGATCAACGCCCATGATCTTCGTGCTAGAGCGGCATATTCATGGTTTTCATCCGAGTTCCCAACGATTGTTTCCATAGATTTGTCCACTGTGCAGTCGAAACGATCCCGCCTTACCGAGTGATCAGGGAATAACCAGGAGCCAATGAAAGTTATAAATCCGCGGATTTATAAAGACACTGCTCATTGGCTCCCGGAAGGTACCGGGGTTTGCCTGAGGTGATACCGAGCGGTTTGAGAAGTGAACTAGCGTTCCCGGGCTCTTTTAGGTTTAAGGTAATGTTCCCGGTACGTCCTTGCTTCGCCATCTTGGGGAGCATGCGCACTTCTCGCACTTCTCGCACTTCTCGCACTTTCCTACACACAATGTCTCCTGAGTCTGACCCCATTCTTGCAGCGCTGGAATTCCTTTGTAATGCTCGTTGGGAAGCATTTCAACCTCATCGTTCCAAGGCGGTCCAAGTCTACCGAAAGCTCCACCGGTTCGTCGAGAGCGAATCCAAACCGCTCTCCCAGAACAACCACGCACTTCCATTGGCACCCATTTCATCGAACCACTTCGGCTTTTCAGAGTCTGTTTCAAATCATCACGTTCCTCTGGTGCCTTCCTCAAGCACTCGCGTCTCTCCACTGCCTCCCAATCGCTCCGAATTTCCGCCCTCTTCCTCCCAAGCGTCTCCTAACCACTTTGACCCACCCCACGACCCTCTTCGGCCCCGTCCCAACCCTTCATCAGTCAAGTGTAACGAGCTGCTGTTAGACTTGGAGAAATCAAAGCCTCAAATAACACAGTATCTGTCACAAAAAAGCAGTGTAGCCGTTGGAAAGAATGCTTGGCCTCGGCAGGATTCTCGTCTGGTTGACCTCCAAATGGGCATCCAGAGATGTAGTCGTATATGTCTTATGTCCAGTCAGAGTTACCCCGGATGCCGTAACTTGTTCGTCGTCGGCTTGAAGTGGGACGAGACAGAGGCTGAATTACAGGTAGGGTTTTCGGATATTGAGAAGCTGAAGTTGGAAGTACCGCAAACGTTTTAGGGTCCCGCATGGTTGTTAGTTGAGCCTAAGTTTCGGAACAAGAGAACCAACCTGTTTAATGAAGCCAACAGTCCTAAACAGCCCTTCAAGCTTGTCACGCAGTTGCGGATCCACACATTTTTGAAGTCCACCTTTAGGCGCCTCAAACACCCTCTCCTTCTAGGAAAGCCATTCTCCAAATGTCTTCAACTTCTCTTTATCCCCCTTGCTTAGTTGTTCTTGGTAAAGATGGACTTTGTTCGCCGCCTGAGTCATGATAAATAGTAGTCAGACGTTATGTAGCAGAGGTAGCTTCAATATATTAGCCCTAAGCACGTCGCGTATTTCTATGTCAGAGGGATTTTACTTACTGTAACGCAAGATTCTGTTCCGCCTTTGCAAGGAAAAATATGTGATACCTGGACCAAATCTTGATAGATGTCTTGCATAATGTGGAGGGGTAATCACGTGCTTATGTAAGAGCCGCTCCCTCAGCCACTAACAATCTCACAATTTAATGCAGCGCTTGTTCGACAGCAAGTATTCAGTCGTGCTAGTCTTGATACTACTGCCATAGGATTTCGAAGTTTATGCCGAAGATTGAGGCAGTGCGATCACTTCCATCATGGAGTCTAAGAAGGATATGGCTGATCAAGAATCCGGTACAGCTGCTACGGTCCTAGGTTAATAGAATGCTAATACATCTATAGAAACAATCGAAGTCCTTGTCAACCAAAATAAAGCTCTTACTGATACTTCTCTCACTTCCTTTACTCCTTCATCTACGCCTTCCTGTCCACGGACATGACCCGAGAGCGATCTACTCCGAATCCGAACCAGCACAGGTCTATGATACCTTACAGTGATTACAACGATGCACTCGATTCTGGTGAACAAGCACCAATAGAAGGGACCCAAAAACAGGCACCTGAGCGTGGCGATGCCTGCAGGCAGTCGCTCGCACAAGCTCCAGCCTCGGCCCGTATAAACCCATCCGAACCACTCTCCGCGCACATCTCGACACCGCCGGCAAGAGATATAATCCACTGTTCATTAATAATACCGAAAAACTGTGTGTGCGAGGTGAAAATTTCTGGGCGAAAACGGCTAAAGACCAGTATCGACCAAGACCAGAATTCCGACTCTCAAACACGGTTATCTCTCATAGACCCATCGGCCAAACGGAGGAGAAGACATGTTGGTGAAAGTCAAGCGCAGACATTTACTGGCAAGAAACTTGGGAATAGCAAGGATGATAAGCCACACTGTATTATCCCGAGTGATGCAGAGAAGAAGGAGCCTTCTTTATTATCACCCCAGGAGGGATTGTCAACGAACTCCAAATCAGAGAAATGGATGACGGAGTGCCTTTATAAGCAGTTCGACAAGATACCCGATTCTGCCATTCTTGCGGCTCCTTTGCTCAGGCGTAGAGCCTCGGATTCTTTCACAGTTCTTGACGATACAAACGACAGAACAGAAGCTTTCAAGAGTAAGAACGCAGCAAAAAGAACACTTTACGATAATAACAGTGACAAAACCGATCCATTCTCCAGTTCATCCTCTTCCCCCAAAGTCGCTTTAGAACAATCAAAAGATGATAGGAATATACGGGATAAAACGGTTCCAGCATTAAAGGTATGCCTTTAACAATATTAATCGCGGTTGACGTTGACACAGTAAACAGATTTCCTCTAGTCGCCAATTATCCAAGGATTTCTGCAGCCGAGTGAAGAGGCAGAAGCCTATAAGTGACGGGGAGACTGATCAATCTGTGTTCTCAAGGTCCGCCATTTCCATCACTGCCTCCGTCACTTCCTCCGTCTCTGCCTCTCAAGCGTCTCTGTCCTTATCATTAACGGCGCCGGCGGTATCATCGCCTCATCCCTCACAACAGATGCACCAAGCTTGCTCAACTTTGGCTCACGCAGACTCACCAGGACCATCTAAGATTAACAAAGCGTTGACAACATCGTTTTACGGAGAGGAGGAGCTAGAGATCTTGCACAAACAGTACTCACATGCTGGCCAAGCGCATGCTTAAGGCGGAAATATTTGGTCCTTCCTCTTTTGCCGGGTTCCTTTGCAAGCTCACCAGACGATGAAGGCATATAAGGGTGCTAAAATAGGCAATGCAAGAATTGACCCTTGGCTCCATCAATAATGAACGGCTAATTATCCGCAGAGCTACCAACGACGCCAAATCTGCCACGCGGCCCAGCCTACTTGTCGTCGTGTTTGTCGCCGGCCGGTATCGAGGAGGAATCTTGGGTTGATGGCGGGGCCGTTGCTGCAGTTGAAGAACAATAGGACATAGCCAACCCCGCATTCCTGGGAGGAAATGATGAATACTTGCGTAACTAGTGGATTATATTGTTTTAATAGGCGAACGAAATGGCAGCATCCATAGCTGGTGGCATCAAAAATTGACGGCATCCGCAATTGACAGCCCTCAACGGACGGCGGGCACATTCAGAATCCCGAATTGACGGCATCCAGATTTGGTAGCGACATCGCTCATGTTGAGATGTGTTTTTACAGTCTCTCGATTCAGCCTCTCACCATAGTCGAGATGCTCCTTCCTGAGCGACACTTATCCAGTAGATCTGCAACCAGGTTCCAGAACCGGTGACTCGTATTCTTCTCAACTTTCCAACCTCTTCGCCCTTCATAGCAGTCGCAGATTGCTGTTCCAACTTGAATCCTCGGAACCAAATCGAGAAAGACTTGTCGCCTTTGTTCAAAGACATGCGGGAGTTTTCTCTCGGCTTGGGGCTTCATCACGACGAGGATAGCTCTCCGGTTTTTCTAAGAATTGTCAGCTCCATGCGTAGCCCCAAACGCTTGGTGCTCTACCCCTCTCATTTCTCACTTCCTTCTTACTAGGTTATGCTTCTATAAAAATGCCATCAACGACAACGCTGCGGGTTGGCATTCAACGATGGAGAATGCGATCCAACGATAAACAGCACGGGTTTGAGCAATGGAGGGTAGAGAGAGTTGCTTTTCTCATTATTGAGGGCAGAGGGCGATTATGTACAGGTGGATGTGGGTGGCTAGGTAGCCGATCCGTCGATTGGAACCCGCACACACGGGTGCATTGGTATCACGAAGCGCCTGTCCTGCCTCTGCCTCAGAAACAGCGCTTCCCAGTACTTTTATTTGAAATCCCCATTCCTTCGCCTCCACCCTCATGCCATCCCCTAAGACCATGTCTTTCCCCCGCCCTTTCTTGCCTCGTTCCTCCTCTTCTCCTCCTGTTCATATCGCTCGAATCTCTGTTTCACTATCCTCTCCCTCCTCTCCTTCTATCTCCTGGCCTCCATCACCACCATAAAATAAATCCACCTGCGGTGGCGGTGGCGGTGGTGGTGCAGATGGACTGACTTAATGAAGAGATGGAGCTCCTTCAAGAAGCGGCTTCACGCATGATTCCAGAAACGACTGCTTTCGAATTTCGTACTCACCGCGTTGCTTGTGAATGCTCTAAATCGAAGAGTCATATCTGGCTACCCCTCCGGTGTCTTACAAATATAATTCTCATCTGCGATCTGCATGCTCGTTACTGATTCTCATATTGCTGTCATATTTTCTGATACGAAAGACTTCATTATCACTGATCCCCAGACTGTCTTTTGGAATCCAAATCACAGGTCTCTGAATGTGAAGAGCCTCATGCTGAAACGCTAATGGAACAAGGCCATCAAGCTCGTTCGATGCGGAATCTTTCTTGCTATCATGCAAATCGGAGAACAGGGTGGTAATAGAACCTTGGCTTGCAGGGTTTGGTGTCGGCCGTGGCAAGCCGTGCCAGAGCGCGGATCGCTTATGCAAACATGTGCTACTATGTGCTATCCAGACCTAGAGGAAACAAACGACACAGTAACTGAACGATTAGGTGGGCGAGGTTTAAGCTTTAACGGGGACAGCTATGCGCGTACTTTTAAATGCCTAGCAGTGTTCCAGGCAGGCGTGGTTGAGTACATGGACAGCTCATGAGCGGGGAGATACTTCGTCACAAGGTTTCTTAGGGAATTTGTTATCTCATGGTCCACCCTCTTCTGCACCCTCGTCCAGGTCGTTTTGGAAGATCTTGTGGATTTCCTTGCTATATTGGCTAAGCTCTTTAACGCTACGGAAGATCCCGTACTTTTTTGCCTCCGCTGTCCCCGCCATTGCGGCCTGAGGAGATAATGAGGACATGGCTGGCATCTGTTGAACATAATTAACTACAGGCGAGCCAAGGAAGAGTTAAAGTAGCTCGCTTAAGTTTCTGTCACTACAGACCAGATAAACGAAGCACTACAATGGCGTATAACATCTTCCTGCGAAGCTCTCCGCTCCCCTATCGACGAGGCTATCAGCCTTCTCTCCCCTTCCGTTCTCATAAATATTCCTTTTTCAAGTTCTTCGGCGATCCGTACCTCCCTTCTGTACCTTGAACCCTACCGAAGCGCAGCTTCACATGTTTACAAGATACCAATAGGTGAAATCGAATGACTATTCGATTCGTGAAATATTTGCCTCAAGCAATATGTATGTCCCAAACCCGATCCACGAGCCACATCAGAGGGTACGTACTTGGCGAGGCGCACCTCGGTAGATAAAGGTACCAATCGTCCGCGTTTGAGGGTGACATGTTGCTAGTTGCCTTGGTGCATTCGAAGTAATCTGGATAGAATCCGCTCTTCTCCCAGTCGAGGATTCCGGTGAGAAAGTAATTGCCATGCTGATCAGGCTGAACCACAATATTTTCAGGTCGAAGATCTCCATGCGAGAAAACGACCTTAGCTGTGTGGCTTGATGAGAGACCACGCAGGAGGGAAATATATGCGGAACTCCCAAAGTGTGGATTGGAGAACTTGAAGTCTTCAAACGCTGCACATGTCCTAACGGATTCTTGACAAATCCGGGTATGACGTCTGGTGTCTTTACATCCTTCGCCATCTACACCGCCAAGAGAAACAGAGTCAGGCACATTCAAAGCCCTTAGCCTCAGAAGTGCATCGTTGAGTTGATCGCTAATCGAGGCTTTTTGATCTCTAGATAGCTGGGGCCATATTTGGTTGACGGTCAGGCCGGGAACGAAGGACATGAATATGTAAGACGTCCTGTTCGAAGACACCAAGCCCAGAGGCTTCGGTGCCGGGATATCTGGAGCGTGTTGCACAAGATACTGCATACTGGTATATTCAGTGTAATCCTCAAAGCTGGGTACGATCTTTGCGACTATATTTGCACTGCATTTGACGACCGCGTGGCCACAGCATGCCTTGGACTGCCAGATAATTTCGCTGATCTTGATGATGTTGCTAAGGTTGATCGATAAAGACTGGGACTGTCCATTGCTGATGTTATGCGCGTGTACTCCAAGAAGGGTTTGAACTGACTCTGACAAAGGGAACACTACCGTTGCGATGCCAATAGATGATGCCAATCCATTCGTGTGGTGGTTGATGGTGGGATCTTGCTCGGTAGGGGCGCTCATGGTATTGACAGGTGCGACAACGCCGACTTCTAACACTTGTCAGTTCCGAAGGAAAATGAGACGAGCACATTCACCGGCTTCCTGCTTCTTCTTTCTCCTTAGGCGTGCAGAATACTCCGTTGGGAATATGGAAAGTAGGTCGACATCGGAATTTGCGTTAAATGCGTTCTGGAGCTTGCGGAGGACCTTCGCATTAAAACTAGTGGCTGCTGGCCTATACAGCTGTGAGTCAACCTGTTCATATGCTCGCGACCGTTTCATTATAGATGAAGTGCAATAAGATGTCGAGAAAGCAATGGGCGCATGTGGATTATCCTGGAATACGAGCAAGGAGGGAAAAAGAGGATAGGCATAAAACGGTGGGGGATATGAGTCACGTGATCGTTATTGTGAAACCAGCTAACCGTGGAGCTCGGCTTTAATTAGCATGAAGCCTTCTATCTAAGATGTAGTAGGGAAGGGGTAGTAAAGTTGTCGGCAAGAGGATTGCATATACGGCCAAACTTCAAAGAGATAGCGTTCTACTCCAATTCCTTCATGGTACCAACTCCTTATAGGCTTCAGCAATCTACAGCTCGCGCTTAAGGCTCGCTCGCTTTGCTGGGTTAAACTCGACTTTCGACTTTCTTCTAAATAAACGACAGAAATGATGATAGCTGTTCGTGAGGGAAGAGAATAATGATTGATCCATTCAACCCAAGTCAAAGGCAGTCTTGCCAGTAGTCATATCTACAAACATGCTTTGTCTCAATGCTGGCCACTCAAAGAGGTCCAAAATGTGTCTTGACTTGCTTCTTAGCGCTGATGTATGCTTTCTCATCTCCATCAATAACACACTCCTCCTCAAGCTTATCGAGGCTCTCGATCACGTAGTCTTGACAGTTCCAATGGGAAATGGAATTGTTAGGTTTCATGGAAGAGATCGCGTTTTTAAAATCTGGGATATCGGTCGCATTGACGTCGTAGACAAAGATGCTTCTTCTGTGTCGGTTTGTGGATGTCGGTTTACCAGGGACGACGTTAAGCTTGAAGTGAGGATATTCACCGGTAACTTCGTAGATGGTGTGTTCCGAATTGTTCTCGAGGTATAGTGCCCAGTGTTCGTAATTACCGGCCACAGGACGGTACATAGCAACATACAATTTTGGCATGATTGCGACAGGCTTCCGTGGAATGCAAAGGACACTGGACCTAGTCAACAAGGTCACCAGAGCATATAACAGAGTTTGACCCACGGAAAGTATATAATGGTTGCCAGGGAAGTGATACGAGTTATACTGATAGAAATATGCTAATACACGAGCAAGACTGATCCCTTAAATACGCATAATTTGATGGTCTTTGTGACCACACAACGGACTCCCCAGCTGACGGCGACTGGAAATGGTTTCTACCGCTTGCATGATGGAGATAGCTAGCCATTTCGATCTTCCACACTAGATATGACTCATCTATGCATCTTCCTGCAAGAATCACCTCCACTAGTGAATCATAGCAGAGAATGTTTTTGATTGGTACACATTGTGGTTTTGCAGGCTAGCTTTTAAGGAGTCAGTAATAAGTCTAGAGGAGGCCGGGTGGGTCTTTGCTGCAAGGCTGCAGATGGATCAGGAGATCGTTGATTTGCCCAACGCATTTTGCGGCCGCGATAGACACAAACGAGTCTCCGACCAGGGCTCAGAGGTATGGACGACGACAGGTGGAAACGAGACTGCCGGGCTGCATCGCTGCAGGCAAGGAGCGAAGTCACTACCATTACTAATATCACCATCCACCACTACTACTATCTTTCATTCGTGTGAGCGTCTTGCCATCTGTTTCTTGGGAGGTATATCAATCTATCTACACGCACTAGTCTCGCCGTGCCATATTATGAAGCTGTTCCGCCATAGACTCGCATCCGGCCAACCCCATTGACACTCAAGCCCGAATACCCACATCCTATCGAAACCCTCCCAAAACTATGATGCACGTGTTCGCGACAGTAAGAGCTAGAGGTAAGAGAACTTGCTGGAAGCTTGGCCAGCACCACCGAAATCAGATTCAAATTCCGCGTTCAAATTGATGACCAATTCCAAATGGGACATAGACACCTTGGTGTTGTGATACACGGCTAACGCATGGGCCGCAGCAACCATGTTTTTGATCTATGATGGACCAATGGTCAGCATTAACGGATTTGACTGGTTTTGACAATGAAGATCTAACCTGCCGACCGTTGAGATCCTTCCTCGCCAATCCGTCGAGGTCTTTGGGATCATATTTCGCCGCTCCATTGGCCGTTACCGCCTTTTTCAAGAAGCTTACCCAGACTTGCTTTCTTGTGTCGAGACTCAAGGGGTCGTACCTCACAGCCAGAGTGATTCTGCTCTGGATTGCGTCATCGAAGTCCCTGACCCGATTGGTTGTGAGAAACATAATCCCTTGGTTGTACTCGAGCTTTCGGAGGAAGACCGAGACCCGAGCGTTTTGATGACTGTCGATGGAGCGCGCCTGCACAAACACATCTGCTTCATCCAGAAGCACAAGCGCTTTCCAGTGATGAGCAAGCTGAGAGATGTGGGATAATTGATCCTCCAGCGTCTTCGGGTCATGACCTAGCTCTCCGGCAGACACCTGGACGGTCAGTATACCCTACAGCATCGAACGGAAAGAGCGCATACCGCGTAAAGTGGCCGTTTCAGATGCTCCGACAGTCCTTCCGCGGTCAAAGTCTTACCGACCCCAGGAGGGCCACTGCACCGTACGTCAGTACATGAACATCCGAACAGGTGTTGAACACATTACTGTAAAAGCATAATCAGACCCCGCCCCTTTCCCACCACGAAGTCGTCAAACGTATGGTTGGATGTTTCGCCAAGATGAGCTTTAGCGAGGGCTAGAACAAGGTTCTTTTTCTGGGAGGGGATCGCGAGATTGGCAAAAGACGATGGATTCCAAACGATGTTGGAAATATCATCCACCGCAAACTCAACTTTGAAGATTGTCAGCTCGTTATCGCATCGTGTCATTGTCCCGCGAGAGAGAGGAAAAGCTCACGCCATAATTTATTGCCAAAGCTCCACCCGCGCACGGTTGGGCTGCAAAGGAGCAAAGCGTCCTCGTTCATCTGACTTGGCTCCGTGCCATTGCTCTTGACCAACTTTTCAGGCTCGAAAGTGTACCATCCAGCACTCAACGGGTGTCTCTCGGTCAATCCGCTGATACGTGGTCTGACGTAGTTCGGGTTGTTCTCACGGAAGAAAGCAGCATCGACCATGATTCGATTCTTGACAGGAACTTCAACCACCTCCCCCTTCTCCATAAAAAAGGCGTTTCCGTGGTACTGAAGGTACTGCACGCCCAACAAGGAAACATACCGCCGGCCCCGTTCTATAAGACTGGCCCTCATCTCGCTTCTGCGCGGATGGTATTCAAGGGGAAATGCGTCGAGGGTGACGATCCGCTTGACACCGGCAAATTTTCCAACGCCAAGTGCAGTCGAGACTTCGCCAAAGACAAGTCCGTCGGAATCGAGATATCGGCACTCCATGTGAAAATATGTCACCTTGTTCGCCGTCGTCTTCTCTTCGCCCATGTCAAATCGGAAGCATAAGGGTTTTTCGGTGTCAAGACAGGTGGTATATACGATCGTGTTCGGCTTAAAGAGAACCCAAAGCAGGTCGTATGTAATTTCATCATTCTCCAGAAGCGGAATCAGACGACTGGTCGTCGAGGCGTATTTGCTCTTAATGAAGTCCACCAGTAGGTTGAGGTGCTTTAGCTCTTCAGCACCTTGACCAACGTCGTCGCTCAATTTGTTCCGGTACGCTTCCAATTCTGGAAGGTAGTGATATATGAGATTTCGCTCGACCTACGAAATGAGTCTAAGTTGGAAATTTGTGCAAAAAAACACAGAAAGCCATACCGCAGGTTTGTCCTCTCTAAGAGAGATGCCGTGGACGTGTTGCAGGACCTTTCTCAGGATGTCTCGCAATTTGTCCGATTTGATGTCAATATAGAATACTGGATCCGAAGCGTTTTTGTCTAATGTCTCTCAGCAAAAGACACCTATATATACTAGATTTATATGTGCTCGCTCTCTTTTCTAATTGTACCTTACTTTTTTCTCTTAAACATTTAAATTGTTTCCCGTGAATTCTAATGCAACACCTATCAAAGCATTAGCAATGTCGAGATCATGCAACCATAAGCTATTTGACTGCTTCAATCCTATCAGCACATGTGAGTCTCTAAGATTATTATAGAAATAGTACTCTAATATATACAACACTAGGCTGCTTAGCTACCTGGTGCCCATGTATTCTTTACGTATTCTGCGTGCTTAAATAGTTTCATCAGTATGAATGTTTGTTGTCGCAAGCTCCTCGGCTGCAAATCGCTCTTGAATCGACTGAAAAGTTCTTGCACATCGTATCGCGAGAGCGAAAGCACAGTCTGTAATTGCCCTGAATGAGCACCTTCCACTATAGCTCCCGGTGTAAATGGCTGAGACTTGCTTTGGCTACTGAGTAGCGAGGCGAACGAATATAGGTACACCAGAACGCCAGGAGAGGCTATATCCAACGTCTATCCTCGCTGTAGTTGCCGGCCTTCTGCTTCCAAAGGTTGAACGCCGCCCTCCTAGTACACCTCCTAGACCAATCCTACCACTGTAGAACCCAGAGCCTTCCTACTGTATGTTCCGCTGTCTCTGCTCCTGCTGTAGTAGATCCGGCGAGCCCTCCGCGTTCGCTCTTCCTGTAGTATAGCCTGCTGTCGCCGAGGGTCGAGCGCTGCCCGCCTCCTAGAAACACCTCTGCTGCGGTAGCCCGATAGCTACTCCTAGGACCGAACAATGCAATCCTGTCCCTGATCTCTCGCGCCTTCTGCAGCCTCGCCGTCCTGTCGCTCCGCTGTCTCTCGTTCCTCGCCGCCCGACGGTACCTCTCATCCTGGTGCCAGCTGTTCGATAGTCGCTCGCCCGGTAGGTAGATGACTGAATCCTAGATGGTGTTCCTTCGGTGCTTGCCTCCTACCTTTCTACCGCTCGCCCCCCCCTGTCTTCCTGGCTAGCCGCATGGGATTCCGACCTACCTCTCCTAGAGAGTCTCCTGCTTGCTCTCCCCAATACCTCTCGCTAGCCCCATAAGATCAAGGCTACCTCTCGCTGGCACGTGACCTACACCTCCTATATCCATTCTATCCTCCTACACCGAATCTGTCAATTTGAGTCGCTTGCCACTTACGTTCGTCATAAAATGTGAGCCGGAAAATAGTCGAAGAGCAGCGACCACGACTGTTTTATTATGCAGATCAGCTGTCAGATTTACACTCATACGAAGCAGAGCCGACCGATTGGTGATGCAGAAACTCGGTGGCTCCAACATGGGGTTTTTCGGCTCATCTTGGTACTTTCCCTATTCATCCTGTTGCTTGCTTCTCAGTCGGGACATTCATCCCAATCGGGTTTCCCTGCATCCCGCTGGCGCTTTGTCCAGATCGAGTTTCCCTACATCTCGCTGGCACTCTTGTCTTTATTTGGGAACCTCCCAAGAGCTCTTCCTTCCTTTTATAAAGTCTACCTGCCCGCTTGTCGCTTGCGGACTCTCTTACTTATTCTTCTACAGGCGTGGCTTGCACTGAGCTTGTCTCAAATGTCTTTAGCTCTTCTTGATAAATGGAGTTATAATCGTCCCCTGGTATTTGCAGGGCTGGCTGCCGCGACAAGCACGCCGTTCAAGAAGCGTGTCTGGGCGTAGCCAGCAGGAAATGATAGTACGAGGTCTTGTACCAATGGCTTGAAGGGTGAAGGGTGAAGGGCGGCAGGGTTAGGAAATCGAACGCAGGATGAGGATGGAAACCCGTAAGAGATAAGCGGGAGCACAGCCACTGGAAAGTGAGGCGTTGTGCGCCTCGCAGGCTATTCCGGAGACATCTCGAATTCCTCATCCGTCACAACAGACATGATGGACTCTTCGACCCGACAAAAGGTCTGGCTCACTTCGGGATTTAATGCAGTGGCCGCAGTCTTGCTTTTTTTTTTGATTGAATGTTTCTGCTCAATTACTCCTCGATAGAGAATTCTGCATCTTTTTGTAGTCTTTTTTGACCGTCTTTCGTGTCGAAGCAAGAGACTTCTTTACGCGATCATTGATGACTTGGATCTTCTTCGTAGTAGGAGTTGCAGGTGTTGGCGCAAGCGTATAATGCATTGTCAGAAGTTTCGAGGGGCGTAATTGTCGGCTTGGAGTCATCTTTCTCTTTGATGATCCGCTTCGAATTGTCAGTTACTATGAACTTTTTCCTATCATGAAACTTGTTTACCTCTGTCTTCTTTACTTTGGCTGTAATAACGGTCTGTGCACTGTTGATCATCGAAGTGGGAAAGGGAATAATTCTCATGGCTACGGCCTACTCAAGGCCTTCACTCACATGAAGAAGAGACAATAGTAGTAGAATTATCTGAATAAAGTTTATTCACATTGAGAAGAAACAATAGTATGATTATTTGAATAAAGATTATTTACATTGGAAAGAGACAATAGTAGGATTATCTGAAGATTATTTACATTGAAAAGAGACAATAGTAGAATTATCTGAATAGAGCTCATTCACATTAGAAAGTTTTAGTATCACTAGCACGCAGTCGTAAGTGAACTATAAAATCTGCAATCGAATTGCAACTTTCTTTCATCCGTGCTGACTGGTGATTCTATTTGTCAAACCCTTTACAATGTCACAGATTCACGAATCGCCCTACGTCTATCCTCTTACACAATCTGATCATCTTCAATACTACAATCTCATTGGTCGTCTAATAGACTTTTGCCGGCATCAAAAGCAGTAAGCGCACAGATTTTTCCACGTCGAAAACAGATATTGATCTTAGGTTGTTTGATAGTAAGATCAACGAAACGCTGAATGAAGAGATTGAACATTATGATCGCGCCAAGGTAGAACCGATGAACGCGTACGACCACATTCCTGCGGGACTGGTAATGAAATGCTTCCTGGTCCTGAAGGAAAAGCTGGAAGCGATTCGCGCCAACTGGCGTGGTAAGTTCCTCATTCAGAACTTCGAGAAGGAGTCTAACAGAATTTGTTTCAACTAGTTCCGACTGGAGTATTCGTGACTCAGGCGGAGTGGTTGCGTGTGGCCGCAATATGCTACAAATTTAGTAAGCTTTGGCATCGAGAAGGGACGAAGCCAATTGCGGTATATCAACGTTGGTGGTGGCTGTTGCACAATGATCATCAGAGATGGAGCATGTGTTTGAGCCTCTGGCAGGGAGCTTCTATTGAAATTCGACGTTCCCTTAGGGCCGAATGTGATGTTCAACAAATCGACACGAGCTTCTTCATGATTTCGGCAAATCCAGACCTGAACGATGAACTCGGTCTAGAAATGAATGGATCGGATTGGAGTTACGAGGGATTAAGCAGTTGAACGTAGGCGGCTAAAGTTCTAAATCAATAAAATGTAAATTGTGAAACAGCCGAGTTAATTTTATTTTATGCGAATAATGTCAATGATTTGAGAATCTATAGTTTGTTAAAAGAGACTACGATTTGACGAATCAGTTCAATGAAATTATTATTTGTATTGAAGTATCTCTTACTCGTCGAGTAAAATGATTTGATGATTTTCACAATTGTGAATACATGTTTCTACTGAAATTTCAACTCGTCTCATGCAATGAAAACTTCTCAACTATTCTTGTGATTTTTTGTTCGAAGCAGATGACTTCAAAATCAAGGTTCAAAATAAAAGATAACGAAGTAGTATAAGAATGGAATTTGTGATCATGTTCGATGTCAGACTTTGAGTAAAAGGTAAAATCAACTTCACGGAATTTCTACCTCTATCACGAACCTTTTTTCCATACTATAATTAGTATCAACTACAATCTTGATCCGAGGAAGAACAGGTACGGTTCGAGGCTTAACATTCGTTGCTTCAAACTCACGGAAAGTGAGCTGCCCAAAATCCAAGAAGTCGACGACGTTGTTTATAGAAGCCTGAAGATCACGCAAGAAAATGACACGATCACGACGATATCGACTTCAAATAGCACCCGAATCATAGTTCCGGCCAACTCAAATCTCAGAAAGAACGCTTCCAAGAAGATGGTTTGCAACGGAATCGCTTTGATCCTTCTATCATCTGATGCGATCGACGAAAACCGAATCCGACAAGCTCCTTGAAATCGCACGAGTTTTGACAACGACATGAGTCGTTGCAGAGATTCGGGCCGTTGACACTGAACGATCACTAAATAGATTGCTTTGTTGAGGATAACCATGCAATCAATTCTTTAATTTTGAGCGAGATTTTGAGATGAGAACGGCACTTCGAATTATTCAAGGGTATCAGGTAGTCGATGCGCATACTGTTATGGGCCAGCATAGAGCAGATCATATGGGTGTATTCTAACTAGGAGTTCAAAGCTAAAGAAGGAAGAAGATGCAACACGTCGAAGGTCTTGTACCCACGAAGGCACGCTAGGCCACTAGCGTGTCAACACCAGCCTCATACTAGTCTATGATAGCCTGTCACGACCTATGTTAGGCTAACATGACCTATGTTAGGCTAACCCAAGGCACGTTCGCAACACAATGCTTCGCACTTTCGCTTTGAACGAGCATAGGTGGAAGGTAGATTCCGTTACATCAACATTCTCAACCCCCTTTGCTAGATCAAATCTCGATATTTTTCAATTATTTCTGAAGCAAAACTCGGCTCGATCAGATATACAGATCTGATTCTCAATGTATGTGAGGTAGTCAGAGCGCATGGGTTGATCCGGGCGAAGGAAGGTTGCTACTAGGTGGGCGGTCAACCAGCGCAGTGAACCTCTTCAACCTCATTTGCTGGGTCAAACCTGGACATTATTCAATTATTTCTGAAGCATTGAGTCGACAGCTGGGCAGGCGAGGTTCGAGGTGCGACAGTGCTACTACAGTACAGCTAGATGCGACAGTGAAGCGAGATCCCTACAGAGAATCTAGGAGGATCATCCTTCTTGGAGGCATTCTATTCTCGGCGACAGCAGTATTCCTACGAGGATACGATGAACATACAGCAGCAGTGGTAGGAGCAGGAGCTTGGCGGTCATACAGCAGGAAGGTTACGAGATCTACAGCAGTGAGATTGGTTTAGAAAGGGGTTTGGAAGGGCGAGCTTCGATCCTTGGTGGCGGAACGCCGGCTACAGCAGCGAGGGTGTCTGATGTATTCATATTTGTTCGCCTCGCTACTCTGTAGCCAAAGCAAGTCTCAGCCTTTCACAATGCTTGATGTTGAATTCACCTAAAGGCATCAGCACTATGGCAGTGATAAGTCAATGAAGTTCAATACTGATTCATTTTCATTCTCATTTCAGCGTTCTGTTCAGAATTCATGTACTCTGGTACAACAATTCATATGCTTCTTCATTTCCTATTCATTTGCTATTCCCATATGCTGTGTTCATCAAGACATACATAAACCTCAAGTATTCCGCCATACTTTCTTTCTCCTACATCCAACTTCTTCACCTTTCAACATAACATCCACTTCTATCTATACATCACATCCACTTTGTTATGATTGTATTCAACCTGGTGGCCAGCCCGGTTACCAACCTTATTGCCAACCAACATCGAAGCCAATCTCGTCGCCAGCCTAGCACCTGATCTAGTTATCCCACTAGGTAACACCTTGAGCCAGTGTCATCGACACAGCCTTGGCAACACCGGTTCCCTGTGTCGCAACACTTCCCTTTCGGAACTAGCGCTAGATCCTTAGGCTTCTGCCTTCTGCTTAAATAGTTGTTGCAGTACTTTCTTTCAACACACTTCGAGCTATTCTTTGTCTTCTATTATTGCTATCTTATTTCTATCAGCATCGCAACATGAAGTTTATCATCTTTGATCTTTGGTTGACACTTTGATCTACCTTCTATGAGTTTCTTGATGTTATCTGTTATGAACTGTGCTGAGTCTGCTAGAAGTAAGGCGTCACTTGCCCCTGGGCTAAACATTTACTTGAACCTCTTTTCGGATTCTGGCAAATCTTCTACAAATACAGCTCGGATTTTCTCTTTGCTTCTGTATTCTTAGTATTCTAATTGTAATATCTCTATCGATCAAACATTCTATTCAGCTATGCACTACATCACGGCAGTGTGGATAGATTCTAGGTACGGTTCCAACATTATACTAAGAATCCGTGAACTATACGATACTGATATCTAGATCCATTCAAGATACTCAGCGAGACGGAACGAGTCTAAAGAAATCTGTTTACCTGGTGGTCGACCACTTCGCAAGGCTGCTTCAATGGCATCCACCTAGTGAGCCTGCGGCAATGGCACGCACCGAGTGAGCCTGCGGCAATGGCACGCACCGAGTGAGCCTGCGTCAATGGCACCCATCGAGTGAGCCTGCGTCAATGGCACGCACCGAGTGAGCCTGCGTCAATGGCACCCATCGAGTGAGCCTGCGTCAATGGCACGCACCGAGTGAGCCTGCGTCAATGGCACCCACCTAGTGAGCCTGCTACCAAAAGGCAAGGCAATTCAATTCTACAAAGGCAAGAGGCTATATACATGAGACTACAGGCATGCGGACATGCCTTGCTGAGAGAGGGGGGTAATGTTACGAACTGTGCCGAGTCTGCTAGGGATAAGGCGTCACTTGCCCCTAGGCTAAACATTTATTCAAACCTCTTTTCAGACCCTGACAAATCTACTACAAATCAGCTCAGATTCCCTCTTTGCTTCTCTATCAATATCAGACCATCAGCGATTAAATTATGATGGAAGACCACAAATATACACGAAGGCGCTGATTGAGAGAAAGCGCTGGATAGACAGAGAAGCTACAAACAAAGTACATGAAATGTATGAAGTGAAAAGCTTTCCAAACCTAACCAAGAATCCAAGGCTTCTGCATTCTCGACGTTTGTCAATACAACATCGAAGTTCATGATGAATGAAATCTGTGTTGCAGACGACTGAGCAAGACAAGGCCGACAATAGATCTATATCGGTTACGAGACTGATGCCTGATTGCATTCAACCATGCCAAATCTGGCCATGTTCCGGCAAGATCTGAGCCAGCCGTTGTTCAAATGTTAGTGATATATATATATATATAAAGGCATCAAATCTTGGCCAGCTATGAGTCAGGTCCAAAGAGATTCAAGGCCAAGAGAGCTCTGAAGGATGTCTATGAGTATCTCGATGAAAGATCCTTCGCTCAAGAAACAAGTGAAGTCGCAATCAAACCCGGCACTGAGCAGCTCATCCGAGACAAAATAAAACACCCAGAGATAAAGCTAAAAATGGCAGAAAGCGAGCACTCAGAACAAGGACCAGAATGGAATCAGCGATTCGAGAGACAGATATGGCAAAGTATGATATTCTTGAAGACAGCAGAATATTCTACAGGAAGAGCATACAGCGGAGAAAAACCATCTATTTATCTTTCTTTTCCTCAACTAGCTGTCAAGACTTTATGAGACGTCGGTTATGACATGTCTGATAACTATTCTTCGGTAGTCTTTCATGCCCCCCTTTCGCTTGCCGATAGCATTCAGTCAAACTGATTCTTGTTACGAACCTGAATGGCCAACCTCAAGATACATATATATATATATTGTGTGGTAGCTACTAAAGTTTTCGACCTTAGTATTGTGTCTTTTGTCTGCTGCAGCGGTATAAGGGGTGCAGCCGATTGGCTGGTATGGGGTGAGATACCTAGCCAAGCAATCATTAGTTGTAATACTATTGCTCAACTGGTGTCTTCTCTCTCAACTTCTGACAATGAAGGTTTTTTTATTTTGACACAATACGCTCTTCGACGCATAGCTCGATCGCTCGTGCTCATATCAGAAAAGCTTGTACTCCTTTAAACTTCATATAATGATCATGCTGTTGGCAAACTTTTACGCGTGTTGGGTATCTCGACCTTACACCTTCATGATGCGGTCTGCGCAGTCATTACTGACTGGGAGTTCAATGCTTCTAGAAGCGGGAGGTGGAAGCAAAATAACGAGTTCATGAAAGACGTGCATAAGGGGTTTAGAAATGAACCACCGCCAGCCGAAATGGGATTGAAGCTATTATCTGATAATGTGCTGGAGAATGATTATCTCACCGAGGTCAAGCGAGGAGATCAAGAGTTGCACCCTCGAGAAGGAGTCATGAACATGATGCGAGTGATTCGAAGAGCTAATAGCCAAGCATCGAAAGGCACTGTGTCTGAGGGAAATGCTGTTGACATAGCCGATGACGGCAAGCAATCGAGCATGAGTCTTGATAATGAGATGGACCGACGGATTTTGGACGAATATCGATGGGCCCAAGCATTCCGAGAAGAGCTGAAGAAGGCCTTTGACATGTAAAGCTTCAACAAGAAAACTCTTATGGGAAATGCGCTTCTCAGTGCCGCTAACAGGACAAAATCAACCCGCTGGCCGTCAAGGGGAGAGCAAAAGTAACTTGGTTGTATGAGCTGTAATCAGAAGGGTTGATGTATTCAGTATCTTAAGACATGACATCTGGGCAGAGCAAGAGGTTGGTATCACGAATGTAGAGAATCCGGTTCAACTATCCTCGATAGACTATGATGATTATTATGATGGATGAGACAAGTGATCTGGTAGACGCGCGGCATAACGGACAGGTTGTTTTCTCCTCGAAACTGAAGATGATAGGTCAGTCAGTCGGTGTGGTGAACTTTGAAACCGTGCAGTGAGACTGGTCTAAGGATGAGTCCTAGCTGTGACAACTTTTACATTTATCAACAGAGAACTTCGAACGATGATTTAGTATCTGAAGGCATCGAGATCAAGCGGGAAGATCAAGGATTTCGCTCTCAGAAAGAAGTCATGAACATGATGCTAGGAACTTGAAAAGCTGATAGTCAAGCACGAAACTCGTCTCCTTGAGCCGTCAAGAAGCGGTCGGCTGAATTTGAGCAACGAAGCGAGCGATGTAGATGCATGACAAGTACAGACAGCCAGGATACGGCAAGGAATATCAGTCAAAATATGACAACGATTCTGGAGACTTTAAGCTTTCTAGGATCAAGAAGGATCTATCAGATGAAGCGAACATTCGAAGACTGCAGAAATTGAAGATTGCTTGTACAGTAAAACTTAACATCAGCTAGAATGGCAGCGAGCTGGCAGTAGGATGGCAGCGAGGTGGCAGCGAGGTGACAGTAGGATGGCAGCTATGTTGGCAGTAGGATGGCAGCGAGGTGACAGCTAGGATGGCAGCTATGTTGGCAGTAGGATGGCAGCTATGTTGGCAGCGAGGTGGCAGTAGGATGGCAGCGAGGTTGAGAAGAACGCACCATGTTTACATTGACTAGTTAGCTATGAAACGACTGCAAGTCTACGATCTGTCTGGTCAGATCATGGGCCATTGACACTGCTACAGTGAGCAAAGATATTGTCCTTGCTTGACTTTCTTGAGAATCATAGATATTGATAGGAGAAGATCATTCTATATCTATATTATTGAGCATCAGTATCTACAAAGTGGGTTATGGTTTTTCAATTTTGAGGTGGGCTCGGAAAATCAAAATTGAACGTCGAGCGAGCGAGGCTCTGAGCCCACCACCCATCTCATAGATCATGATTTATTATAGTATAATCTTTAGATCAATGTACACAGTGTAGGCGCTCACCATCCTACCCTACCTGCTCACCACCCTACTCACCACCCTACCTGCTCACCATCCTACCTGCTCACCACCCGACTCATCATCCTACTCACCACCCTACATGATTGTCTACCTACTCACCACTCTACATGCTCACCTGGCTACTCAGCTACACGCTCACCTGACTACCTCCCTCCATGGCTTTCTCTCAAACACCCTGCATGGAGGGAGCCATGGAGGGTGTCATGGAGGGTGTTTGATAGGGAGCCATGAAGAGTGTCTTGTAGGGTGTTTGGTAGGAGTCATGGAGGGAGTCATGGAGGGAGCCATGAAGGGAACCACGAAGGGAGCTATGGAGGGTGTTTGGTAGGGAATCATGGAGGGAGTCATGGAGAGTGTTACTAGTTTTGTGGCATCATGATTATTTGTCAAAGCTAATACATTTGCTATTTGAACCTTTCAAATACGCTCGCCTTCGAAAACAACTGCTCCCTAATGATCCAAAGCCTCGAAGCCCTTAGGATTGCCACAGTTGAAGACAAGTAGGTGACTCATCCCCCGGAATGTTGTAACAACCTTTATTCATTCCGACCGTGAAGCGCGCCACAAAAATCCCACAACTCCAGGCCTCAGTATCATCCGGACCTTGACCAAATTTATTGAGGTCCAGCTTCTCTTGATCCTTCAAAGCCCGAGATATCTCGAAGGATCGGAAATTTAAAGGTTCGTTCGTACCTCCAAGCCAGTAATCCATTACATAAGTAAGACTTGCGCCTGCTATTTGAAACTTATCGCCTGCGCAATTCGGTTCAGGGTAGACGTCGATTTCTACTCCTGCATCTGTCCAGGTACTTAAACCATAATCCCTTGTCAAAAGAGATAAACTGTTTTCGGCTGTTGGTAGAGCGTATCCATGTGTAATGGCTAGATAAGAGCATAGAAGAGAGATAAGAGAGGTCTTTAGGACGTCGCGGAATGACATTGTGATCTAGTTCTGCCTCAAGTCGTCAAAGATTTAATGCATTGATCAACAAATATCACGGCTTTAATACCCTCAGTAGTATCCAGTTCCGGCCCATCTGGGAGTCTATTCTGGAGCTCTGGGAGAGGAATAACAGCATTCAATTCTGTGACCTTCGCATCATGTTCTGGTAATGTGGATGCAGATGAGAATTCTTTACATAGTTTGCTGAGAGAATAGGATTTCTTCGGCAAAATTATTTTAGAGCATTCAAAAGCAACGCGAAGAAACGATATCATGAGACTTCATTAATGGATGCTCTCATGAGCATCCCGAATATGGTGAGAGGCTGAATCAAGAGAGCGTTGTCGCTACCAAATCTGGATGCCGTCAATTTTCGACGTCGCCAGCTGTGAATGCTGCCATTTCGTTCGCCGTTAATAACGCAGTTGATTTCGAACATCTGGATTCAGCCCCTCGCAATTATTTCAAGAGACTTTGTCTCCGACACGCAATACGAACTGGACAGGAATTAAGTATTAACGGCTTTGACAGCTTCTCAAAGCATCATTTAAAGATGACAAGAGTGACGAATGAACGACGACTTCGAGAAAAGTTCCGCAAACGCAAGAAAAATGTGTTCAAGAAAGCGAATGAGCTGGCGTGGATGACAGAGTCAAAGGTACACATAATTATCCAGCATAACGATAAATATCATACATATAAATCGACAGAGGAGATCAATTGGCCTCCGTCCGGAGAATTAGTGAGTCACACCGGGTTCATCTTGGGACATCATTGAACATGATAGGGAAAACATCAAACGAGCGCCAGTCGTCCTGCAGATTTCCAGGCCCCTATTTCGAAGATAGTGAGGGCAATACGTCAGCCAGTTGAGAAGAAAGGTCAGGATGCGAGTTGTTCCGTTGTTGAACGACAAGCCTTGCACGCGGTTCAGACAAAGTCATGTGTGCGAGGAGAGTGGGCACGCATGAGACCTCCTGTGCTATTATCGCTCGGGTATCTCATAGGCTGGTACTGGAGAGTGTGAACGAAGAGGGAGCCGCTGAAGGCCAGCAGGCTTTGAATTCAGTGGTACTTCCCAACCACATTTTCTTCTGGGCTACTATACGTACAGGCGCATTCAGCAAACATAACAAATACGTGCACTCGCGTGTTTCCTTCGCCTCTTTATGCAGCATATGTGGCTAACAATTGAAAGTGCTATTCCTTGGGGAGGAGGAGAGCCACCGTATAGGAGCAACATCTAATTTCTCATCATAAGTTTTAGCTTATGCTTTTTAAAACTTTGAGTCGTGGTGAGTCATTATACGCCGTTGGTCCGAGGATGCAGCATGCAAAACGAGCTTCTTTAAGGAGCCATTATCAATGTAAAACCCTTGGTTGTTGGCAATCTGAGCCGTACTTTGCTTGGTCTTTGACATCACTGGACAGACTTTATGATGATCAAGTTGCTACTCCTGCAGCCTATTGCCACAGCCAACATCCTTAGCCAGTAACTTCAATTTACTCTTTTGTTCTGAAAGCTACGAGTATAAAATGCATTGCAGATGCCAACGAGCAATATGCAAGCCCTTGAACACCAAGAAGGGCGTAAAGATCGTCGCCCAAAGGACATGCAATCAATCGTCGATCGTTGATGAGCAGGCATGATTACCTTGATGCAGCAGCTGGGTAGATAAGTAACTAACGTTGCGCTTCATGCAATCAATCAGTGAAGACTCTTTCATCAAAGAACGTTCTTTCTTTTGATAGAAGAGATTGTAGTATTCGACAAAGCTCATAGAGTTCTGCTTCAAGATTTCGCGAAGGATCGAAAGAACATCGATCGTCGTTCACATTCATGCGCTGTATCAAACTCTGCTCCCATGCGTTCAATTGATTTTTGTCTCTCTCTGTTGAAACTAGTGTTATGCCCAGGCCTATCGGGGTCACATGACGCACTGCAGTTAGCCGAGTTGTCACCCCCTTATAGTAATTCAATCCTCTACACACTCATGCTGCACCTCAATGTTCAACACTCTCATGTTCAGGTATATCAGAGAACTTCGCGAATCTAGGAGCGATGATGGCAGCGACAGGGTTCGCAGGAAGTTGGATGACGGGAAGAGGTTGGTTATTTAGGGTTTGTGCGACGATCTGAGCTATCGTCGCAAGGGATTGAGGATCCAGCCCTATGTAGGGTGGAGGACTAGGAGCGGAGGACGAGGGCGAGGACGAGGTGGCATTGACGTGTTGCCGGGCTTGGTTCTGAAGCTTCCGCATTACCCGGAGGGCTTCGACGGGGTTTTGAGCCACGCGTTGAGCAAACTCTTCGGCAGTAAGCCCATCGTCGGCGGAGGGGTTGTTGGAGGGCTTCATTGAAGCCATGGACTTGGGTGGATAAGGGACGAGGGTAACTGAAAACTGGATTTCAACATATGGAAACGTTGCAGGAACTGTAGGTCTTTCGTAATGTCAGGGACTAGGCTAGGGACTATAAATTGAAGGATGTGTATTACTTTGATAGGATCTAGGTACAAGACATACATCTGGTAATGTACAAGACGGGCTTGAGCTTCTATTTACATGATTCAGGGGCCGCGTTTAAGGTACGTACGGATATGCGTATAGAATGTCAAAAAAAAAAAGAACGGTCATCACAAGACTTGAACTTGCACCTTGACATTTCTGGTCCTGAAGAGCTAAATGGCCTAATTAAGATCAATATCTTGTGTTTATATATAATATCGACTAGGTTCAGCTACAGCGGCAATTCGGGGACCTGGCCCGCCATCATCGAGTTGCTGATTCTGCTAATGTTACAGCGAATTCCGAAGCCCACGTCGAAGTGGCCAGCTTTCACATACATAGACCAAAAGCCCATCTTGCCCTGCCAGCTAGATGGCCAAACAACAGCCAAACAGTCAATGAAGTGGATATCTTTGTTGGCGATTGCGAGAATGATACTTAAGTACTTGAGTCGGTGGTTCGTGAACCTTATTCCAATTCTATAAATTGTGTTCTTAGATATATAAATAATCTAAATACAGTCTATGGGCAGCCGCTGTTGAATCTTCTATCAAACCGCTATACTCTCAACCAATCTATTTTTCCTGCACTCTCAGACTGCGGCAGCTTCGACACCACCTTCTCACACAAAGTAATGAGGGAGCCAGCATTCGTAATATCGAGCGTTGTAAGCTCGACCCCAAGCTTAACCCGTATCCAATTGCGCAGCTCGACCGCAGACAGCGAATCGAGTCCGTACGCCATCAGAGGCCTGCCCGGCTCCGGCTCCGTCTCTAGCCGCAGGATCTTCACAAACTGCTCCGATACTACCTCCACGCACGCATTGCACAAGGAAGCCGCATCAGCCTCGGACTTCTGCATCATGCGAAATTGCTTGATTGCTTGATCGCTCTGGTCGCTGCCCACGCCATCGTCCATGCCACCGGCCTTACTGCCCCCACGGCCATTGAACAGATAGCTGAAACGAGGCTCGCGCGCCAAATCTGAATCGCCTTTTGGGAGTGGGAAGCCGATACCTGTGATCATCTCGGTGCTGCTGTTCGCATTAATCGGCACGCTGGCGTCCTGCTGCAGGATCGAGTACGTTAGGATCTTGCGGAGCACGCTTTCGTTGATAGGCGTCCACTGCCGCTTGTCAAAGCGGGTGTCTAAACCGGAATCTTGCTCAGCGACGTAGCCTACGTCTTCGATCAATCCGAGGTCGACGGTGTTGGCACGCAGGCCTAGCGTTTTCCGATAGCTGGCGAAAGCATCAAGGAACGTGTTGGCTGCTGCATAGTTGGCCTGGCCCTTGTTGCCTACCACGCCTGAGGTACTTGAGAGCATGGTGAAGAAGTCGAGCGGTTGCTTTTGGAATTCTTGAGACGCCCGGTGGAGGTTCCAGGTTCCCTGGACCTTGGCGTTGATGGCGGTGTGATAGTCATCCAGCGTCATAATTTCGAAGGGTTTGTCCTGCATTCTCCGCGTTAGAAGAGCGTTCCATATATTACCAAATATCAGAAAGACTTACCCGAAGCACCATAGCTCCTTGGATAACACCGGAAATTCTGGGACTCGCGGATTTGAACATTCGTCGGACAGACTCAACGTTGCCAACATCCCCCTTAGCCTCGGTAACTTTGCATCCATGGAAGGCGCAGCTGTCCACTATCCTGGTTGACGCAGCATCGCTGATGCCACTGCGACTGCTAACGATAATATGTCGAGCACCATGCTGAGCCATATGAATTGCTAGGGTCCCACAGGCACCTTTTAAGCCCCCGACGATGAGGTAGGAAACATCCGGCTGTAGCCGAAGTTTGCGAATCGCCGGTCTGATAGTTACCCGTACGTCTTCTTTTTCTGCGCTGGATATGACGATCTTGCCGAGATGTTTTCCGCTCCTGATATAAGCCAGAGCAGGGATAATATCCTCGAATCCAAAAGTAGTGATCGGGTGGATTGGCTTGAGATGATCGGCCTCAATCAAGGGAAAAAGCTCGTCAAAGAGTTTTTCAATTACCGAGTCTGTCATGTCCTGGGTATACGAGAGATCCAATGCTCGGAAAGAGCAATTTCGATCAAAAGGCTCCATGCTCAAGGTGTTCCGGTCGACAATGTCCCTCTTACCGATCTCAACCATGGTACCGCCGTCAGCGACAATCCTCCAAGATGCGTCCAGGAGCTCCCCAACCAAGGAATTGATGATACAGTCAACACCGCGACCACCCGTCTCTCGCATAATTTCGTCCGCAAATTTCGTGTTACGGGAAGAGAACATCCGGCTTCGTGGGATACCATGGGTGCTCTCAAGGAATTGGCGCTTTCCTTCTGTTCCAACCGTGACGTAGATCTCAGCCTTCTTGTATTGAGCCAACTGGATGCAGGCGATACCTACTCCACCTGTTGCTGAGTGGATGAGAATGGACTGGCCCTCTTTCAAGTTTGCTAAGTGGTGTATGGAGTAGATGGAGCACAAGTACACCGAAGGAATGGTTGCCGCTTCCTCAAAGCTCATCGAGGCTGGGATAAGATGGCAACGCTCGACAGGAACCCGGACACGATTCGCATAACTGCCTCCTCTCAGCATGCAGACACGGTCACCAACCTCAAATTTCGTCACTCCCGGGCCAAGCCGTTTAACAACGCCCCCACATTCGAGACCGATGTTGTGTTCGTCGTCTGGCACAATTCCCATGGTGATAGCGACATCTTTGAAATTGACACCCGCAGCCACCACCTCAACCTCGACATTTCCTGCATCGAGTTGACTCTCCTCAAGCTCTGTCTCGCACCACATCAGACTCTGCAACGTGCCTAATCGCTCAGCTCTGAGCCGCACTTGCACCACGGTACCGTGGAGATCTTTAACGATAGGCTCAAGACCCTCCGCTTCGGCGTTCTTAAAGTTATTCACAGCAGCGTCTGGCATGATCCGCGGGATGTACAGCAAACCATTGCGCTCCATGTACTCGGTCTCTGCGGAGTCCTCGCGTCTGATTGATGCGAGCACTTTCTCGATCGCCCAGAATGTTGCTGGGCTTGTGCTGGACTGGACGTCCAATGTGATCAGCTTCGCCGAGCTATCCTCTTGACGTGCCACTCGGAAGAGACCATTGATCATTGCATTGTCTGGGTTTGTGACAGAGTCTTGCGCCCCTTTGGTGACCCAAAGAAGGGGATTTCCGGAGCTGACAAGCCTCTTGATGACCTCCCACTGTTTCCCATCGACCTGCGTAAGAACCGGATTCCACAGCTCGTCGAGAATCAACACTACTGCTCCGTCTGTTGGTTTCGAAGAAGAATATGTTTGGTGCCTAATCGTCCAACCTGAAGCCTCCAATAAAGATTGAAGGGTTGGCGGAAGGGCTTGTGGCGTGGTCTTAGCTAGACGGACGACGAGGAGATTCCTCCCCAAACCAGTTCCCGGATACGTTTCAGTGCTGCTCCACAGGTACGCTAGACTGCTGTTGCTCGTATTAGCAATCTCGAGGCTTGAGCCCGAACCATTAGCGCAGCCGTATTCGGAAGACTTTTTGGCTGCATCCTGATCCCAGGCGGCGGAACTAATAGAACTTGCCGGCCTGTTGACCTGAGAGCCTGAAGACTCAGACGGTGTCCCGGGCGTTTCGGGCGAAGGCGTTGGATTGACATATTCGAACCCGTCTGAAGACCCGCTCTCTACACTCTTTGCCGCTGCCTCATTCTTGTGCCGGATGAAAAGCGTAAATGCGTCAGCAGAAAGAAGCGGCTTCAGGTTCTTGACCAATTCTTCTATACTGGTGATAGTGGTACTTTCTGATGCATTGATGATGGCGAGATCGTAGGCGACCTCGGTAGACAGGTCAAGGGCTTCCTTTTCCGGGTTGAATGTGAGGAACGAAGCCTCCTCCTTGCCTTCGTACTGTGTCTGCACATTGACCAAAGCTTTGGCATTAGACGAGACGAAATCATATTTGGAATATGCCGCTCTGGCCGACATGTCGCTAGCACCGAACCACATGCACGAAGTATTTGTATCGTCGAGGTTAACCTCCAGAACCTTGAGCGCAGGCTTCTTATGTGCAATCAGATCGAGTACGGTGTCGAGCTTATTTGGTGCCTTATCCGGCGTAAGAAACATCATTTGATCCTGAGTAAAGAATGTAATATCGGGTTTCCAGGAGACGGAGTGAAAAGTGTGCGGATCAGGCTTCGGAACCACGTCCAGTTTGGTGTAGTTGAGGCCGGTTATTCGCACCATCAGTTGGTTGCTTTCAGAATCGTAGGTGGACGTGTTAGCGACCCAACTCTTTTCTGCGTCCAGTCGGCCACGGCCTGAGTATAGTGATGATGCGACTGACAGGCCCTCATTTAGACGAGAGGGGAGTTTGTTAATGACGAGGTCGTCGAGGAGCGAGGGAACCATCACACTTTTAACTTTAGTGCGATCGCACATGACGTTAGAAATGCTGGCCGTCTGAAGGCAGCCGTCGAGGGCTGCAGGATGAATTGGGTAGTACGACTGGGGAGAATGTTTGCTCTCGGGCGGCGACAGCGACATCAAAGAACGACTGAAGCGCTGACCGCTGACAGCTTCAAACTCGATCAGTCTCTGAAACGTGGGGCCGAAGTCATTTCCCCACTCGCGCTGGCACTTATACCACAATTTGGGAGCTTGTGGCAATTTCAGTGATGCGGCTTTCTCACCTTCCAGGCGCTCATCGATAGGATCCTGGATACGGGCCAGACCATGGCAATGCTCTGAAACGACGTCTCCTTCTGACGTTGAGATGCGGAATTCGTGCCAGTCTTTGCTGCCAGGTACTTTCATTAGCGTGAATGTGATCTGAAGATTCTTGCCCTCCTCAAGCACCAAAGCTCTGCTGAAGCGCACATTCCGAAAGCGATAACATAAATCGTTGGGGGCAAGATCAGTAGCGTCTTCGGGCTGAAGAAGAGCACGGTGCTTCTGGTATAGGGCTTCAACCGCCATAGTGATGAAGCCCATGCCAGGCATGATCGTATCTCCACCTATATAAGGTCTTGAATTAGCATTTCGCAACCTTAGGAGTGTTCACAACGCCTGATACAATCGAGCATAGGAAAACGGACTCTCGAAGCACAAACTCACCCATACGATGATCCATCAGGAAGGGTACGTTAGCGACATTTAGGTGCGAGCGCCATGTTGGTGTACGCCACGAGCTCCCAAGAACCTTGCTGCCTAGCAAGTCGTGAGCGACGTACTTTCTGAATCGCCAGTCTTTGCTTGCAGCATTTTCGTGCCAATATTTGACGGAGTGATTCCATTTGTAGTTAGGAAGGTCGGTAATGGTGCGTTCTTTGCCATCGTACTGATTGACAACTGACATGTCGATGGGGGCACCTGCTGCAAACAGGCGGCCAGCAACATCAAAGAGCGATTTGCCAGCATCTGCACCCCGGGACCAAGAAGCACAGTAAGAGACATCTCCTCCAATTGCAGCGGGCAGAGACTTTGAGACCTGAGAGACTGGTCCTGCCAAAGCTCCCGACGGACCGATTTCAATGAGGAATTTAGGGGCTTTATCGTCCTCGAGCAGCGCCTTGAGCCCTTCGTCAAAACGGACGGCGGAGACCATGTTCGTCTTCCAATAAGACGCGTCAGCTGGGGTTGTTTTCTTAGATTTCGTGACCGACGAGAACCAAGTGACATCACCAGTCGAGGTGGCTGCAGACTCGCTGTCAAGTGGGTGAAAGTTATCGTCCGAAGTAAAGAGCTTCTCGTACTCCTGGCCAATGACACTCATAAATTCGGAGTGATAAGCTAAGTCAACTTGTAAACGTCTGGCAAAATGACCGGCAGCTACGAGTTCCTCCCTTAAGGCCTCGAGTGTTGCATGCTTTCCGGAAACCGTCACGCTGCTCGGACTGTTGAAGCACGCGATGCATGCCCGTCCCACGTGCTTTTCAAGAAACTTAGAAGTAGCCTCAGCACCAAGGCCCACTGCTAGCATGCCGACATCTCCGTCAACGTCTTTCTTGCGATTCAAGGCGGCTCGGCCACGGTAGAAGGCTGCGATAATAGCACCGGCACGATCAAGAAGTCCAGCAGAGTATGCAGCAGCAATCTCCCCTGACGAATGGCCAACAACACTGCGAGGCTTAATATTCCACGTCTCTAGCACGGCGATAATACACAGCTGAAGTGCTGTAACCAGAGGTTGCGAGAACTCAGGCTGGCGGAGATGCTCAGAGGAGCGACTTTCGGTAAGCTCACTGACTAGGGACCAGCTTGGAGGGTCGGCTAGCCTCTGTAAGACCTCATCGAGCCTATTTAGGTCAATCTGTGGTCAGCATTTGCTGTTTTCAGAGTCTTGGTAGAAGAGGGTTTGATTTGATTTAGAATCATCTAATATACCAGAGGTTTGTGATGCCAAAAAGGCACAATCCAAGATGCACTTACTCTTCGAGTATTTTCCGGGTCCATGGGAAGAACTGCAAAAGATCCTTTCCCATTTGAGGCCATTGTGCCCCTTGGCCGGTGAAGACGAAACCGAAACTGGGTGTCTGCGGGCTCCTTTTGGCCAAAACCCACGCTTCTGGCCTCTCATCGAGCTCTGTAGTTCGAGTGCTGATGAATGCCCGATGCCAGAGTTGTGTTCTACGCTCAGAGAGTGTGTATGCAAGGTCAGAGAGGCTGACCTTGACGCGAGGATTGATTAGATGGTCACCGAGCGCCTTGATATTGGCGCGCAGAGAGGCCGCATCGTTCGCAGACAAAACCAGAATGGACGGTCTCGTAGCGTTCTCCTCGTCCAAATTAAACTCATCTTCGGCAGATGCATATGAGGACACGTGGCATACTCGGTCAGGGGTGGGTGCCGCTTCTATGATGGCGTGGGCGTTTGAACCACCAACACCAAAAGAGTTGATACTGACTCTTCGCGGAGAGTCCTTGGGCCATGAGATCGCGTTTCTGAAGGCTTTGACTTTGTTCCCAACGAAGTCAATCTTTGGGTTGGGATTGATGAATGTTGGGTTGCCTGGAATAATGCCATTTTCGATGGATAATACGGCCTTCAGGAGTGCGGAATTACCAGCTGCTGGCTCTGAGTGGCCTATATTGCCCTTGATCGAGCCAATGATCAGTGGCTTGTTGGCCGGACGCGTTGCTGCGAAGACAGAGCCCACCCCCTGAACTTCAGTCGGGTCGCCTGCTTGAGTCCCCGTTCCGTGGCACTCGAGGTAGGTCGTAAGGTTGAGATCGGTAATGCCTGCGCGGGCATACGCAGCTCGGATAGCGAGAGCTTGGGACGTGGCGCTTGGGCTAGCGATGCCAGCCGTGCGTCCGTTGCTGTTGGAGGCAGTACCGAGCACAACAGCTCGGATCGGATCATGGTCTCGTATGGCATCGTCCAGCCGCTTCACAATGAAGGCACTAACAGCCTCCGCCTTGACATATCCATCAGCTGCTACATCAAATGTGTGGCATAGCGCCGATGTCTAAATAGAGAAATCTTAGAATCAGCGTTGCTCTTTCGGAAAAAGTATAGGAGCTGAAAGATCAGTTGGAACTATGAATACTTCTTTCCCCTGACATAGTCTAGAAACAGGAAGACATTTTGTGAGAATTTGAGGCTCACCGAATGTGCGCTACCCAGGCTGCCCTGATCGATGACATGCTCTGGACTCATATATAGATTGCTCGCGGCGATGATAGCAGCATCGACGTCTCGCGACTGCAGATAGCGACTGGCGAAATCAAGGGCCTGCAGACTGCCTGAGCATGCCGTATCGAGCGTGACGCTAGGCCCATTGATGTTGAGAAAGTGGCTGAGACGGTTGGCAAGAATGGTTCGCCCAATTCCGATTGCGTTGTTGCTAGGGCGGTCGTGCGGGTCTCGAGCCTGCATATCAGCGTAGTCGGACGAATACGATCCGACAAAACAGCCCACTGGCCGATTGTCCAGTTTTTCCAGCGGGATGCCTGCATTTTCGAGGCCTTCAAAAACGACTTCGAGCATCTGGCGCTGATTCGGATCCATCGCGGCAGCCTCACCTCCACCAATCTCAAAGAATCCAGCGTCAAAATCGGCCAGGTCAACATCCCCAAGGAACATCCCGCCTGGCTGGCACATCGTCTTTGGCTTATGAGACCCATCATAGTGACCTTCAAAATTGAACCTTGTCTCCGGCACCGCACTTGATGCCACGTCTCCTTGTTCTAAAAAGTCCCAGAGCTTTTGTGGTGAACTGTTACCTCCGGGAAGCCGGCAGGCAAAGCCCACAATGGCTATGGGTTCTTGCTGAGGTTGGTTCGACTTGGCCATGGTCGTGAGTATGAAAAGGAATAAGGGGTACTTACGATAGTGTGGACGATTCTGCCGAGACGTTCGAATGTCAATTGAGTGTGGAAGAGCAATCAATTGCAAAGAGTATAGAGATGAAAACTGTTTCGAGTTCTAGCGTACGTCTTGATCGTTTATCGGCTTCCGTCTCCAATGATTTCAACAGTCCTTTTAGTATCCGAAGCATCGTCAACTCTTATCATACGTTGCACGTTTGGGATCACGTCTGCCGTCATGCTTGCTTCTTTGGCCAGCGTTTGCTGTTGTGTGGTATAATTTTCAGATGGCGTAGATGTAATCACAATCTCTCTTGCAGGACCTTACCGCTATTGTGCTGATTCTGGATTGCGAAGTTTTGATTGGGGAGAATGATAAGGTGACTCGCAATTTTGCAGCACAGCAGAGACAATTTTCCTTCTCCCGTCATCATTGCCTTTCAACAATGCTGGTCATCGTCGCAGGACTTCTGCAACATTACCCTTGCATCATTACTCCTGCACCATTACACCTCCATCGTTACGACCCCTCCATTCCTTCTGCACCATTCCTTCTGCACCATTCCTTCTGCACTGTTACTTCTGCACCATTACTTCTGCACCATTACTTCTGCACCATGACTTCTGCACCATGACTTCTGCACAATCCCTCCACAGACGTCTCATCTTGCGTTGATTGCTTTCTAACGAGCTGTCGCAAATGATTGGCGTCAGCGGGTCTCGATATGTTCAGCCTGCGTTAGAGGACAGAAGTTTGAGTACTAAGACTATGCAATGGAAATTTGGCCGCTGTCAAGTAATTTATGTGGTACATGACCTCATGTGGATCTGATTCCAGAGCTATGAATAGCTGTTGAACCTGGCCTTTTCCATTCAGTCAAAGGGCTAAGACTAAATGCTACCATAATTGCAAATGCTGAAAAGGACCCCAGCCATCTGTGCTCTCTTCGAATTTTGAAATCTCGGCTGTCGTGCTAGGGTTCCTCTAAGCCCACGCATCATGGCCTCTCACTCACGCCATCAGACTGTTAAAGTCAGGACCATTGACGACATTGCACTTGAAACATGGGTCTACCCAGTGGATGGGCCAGCACCTGCACCCGCCATCATCATGACGCATGGTGTAAATCCATACAATCCTGTCTCAATATATTAGCTCACAGACTCCTAGTTCAACTGCGTTAAAGAAATGAGCGTTCCAGAGACCGCCGAAGGCTTTCAGTCAGCGGGCTACAACGTACTCCTCTATGACTCAAGAAGCGTCGGAGGCAGTGGTGGATTGCCGAAGAATCAAATCAACCCACAGCAGATAGTTGAAGATGTATCAGGTTAGTCCATAGTGTGGTCATCTGGAGGTAAACTCCTATCTTACCATTCCAACAACAGACATTGTGTCCTACGCGGCGAGGCTGCCGAGCGTGGATCCTCACCGTATCATGCTCTGGGGAATGTCATTTGGCGCGACTGTTAGTGCATGCGCAGCAGCGGTCGATAGGCGTGTCGCTGCTGTCCTGATGGTCTGTCCCATCTTCAGCTTCATCAGGCCAGACAAGCGAGCAAAGGTCTTCGCACAGCTCATGAGAGATCGCGAATCTCAGCTGAGAGGTAATGAACCATTCGTGCTACAACCATTCAATAGCAAGGGCGAGAACCCAGCCGGTTTCGCTGGTTCCGGAGGACCAGGCGGGAAGGAAGCTTATCTTCTCATGATGGCCGCTGCTGAACGTGGTCATCCCAACTTTCGCGATCGCATCGCGTTGCAGTCATACCATAAAATGGCTCTGTTTCGGCCCAAAGAGGTGATCGAGCAGATGCTGGAGGGAATACCCACCATGATGATGATTCCGGAGCTGGATGAAATTTCGCCCCCAGCAGAACAAAAGGAGGTTTTTGAGAATTTAAAGACTCCGAAAAAGCTTCATTGGGCAGAGGGGAAAGGGCATTTGTCAATTCTCTCTGGAGAGGGATCTTATAAGTTCTTAGAAGCTGAGATAGAGTTTTTCGAGATAGCACTTAAGGGTGAAATCAAATAAAGAGTCAAGATTTTGGTTCAACACACCTGTCTGATGAGATGTAGCTCTCGCCTCGTTTCCGTCCCAACATACCGCCTTGCAACCTGCATGCATATAACATATCTTACGCACGTAGAGACACTGGTGGTGCCACCCAATGCCTTCTGGCAACCAGCTAGGAGGTAGGGGACCCGCGCGAAGAGTTTTTTCCATTCACGGGCCATCATTTTCGGGCCTCCTGTTTAGCCAACCTTCTCCTCTCCTGATATCAAATACTCTGTCTGAATCACAACTTGATATATCGAATCTATCCTGACGCGTCTAATCTATTCTGATCTAAGATATCTTTTTTCTCTAGGGGTTGGAAAACCCTATAATTTGGATTCGCGCCGGACTGCAACAGGATATACACGCCCATCTCAAACCCTATATCAACAGCAACATGTAAAGGCGTCTTCCCCATTTCGTCAGAGCAATCTATCGGAATTCTTTCTCTCAAGCAGTGGTCTAACAGGATTCTCAACAGGTTTCCGCGGCGATGTAGGGCAGCTAGATGAAGAGCTGATGAACATTGCTGGCCATCACCATTGCAAATGCGGGCCCCAAGGGAGAGTAGGGAGCGTACCACAGTCTCATGGCCCCCAATGACGGCATGAATAAGTGGTGCCAGACCGTTGCTGTCCTTATCTTCGCAATCTACATTGTGTTGTAGCAACATGCGTACGATTTGATCATGGCCTTTTCGCGCTGCGATGTGGAGCGGACTCAGCCAGCCGCTCGCTTTTCCCCCCAAGGAAATCAATGAGTTGTCGCTTTGAGGATCAGAATTCAGATCATATGAATTTTGGCTGGTATTCATGACATATCCCGATTGAGCGAAGGGTAAATCACAAGAAGAGCCGGCGGAGAAGCTGCTGGTTACTCGTTCAATGGCCGTGTTGTTCGCTAATGATGTCTGCGAAATCGAAGCGGTCGACGGCTGATGCGGTGGGGAGCTAATATCCTCTCGATTGAGGTCATACGAGAGAAGACTCTCGCGGTTAGGAGAATCTAGGTCACTGAAGTATTGAGGAGGAGAATGATTGTGCGAGCTGCACAATGATGTAGGCGGATAGCAGGCGCTGCCGAGCGATATTTCTTGGGACTGAACGTCTTGAGTCAAGGAGTGATAGGCATCTTCCTGGACTTCAACCCAATGTGCGGCCTCAGGCTGCTTTCGCTTCCCTAAAGATCACAACGACACATGGTCAATCACAGGCTTGATTCAATAGACAGGGAGAAATTGTCTTACTGCCTCTAAACCTGCGCTGCGCCTCTCGATTTTGGATAAGTTTAGGATCAGTCATCATCTATCAGACCATATCCAAACGCCAGGCAGAATGAGAATTGGGTGCAGAACAACAGCCAAATGTTTAGATTTTACACCATGTATCAGACATCGTGAGCTGCTTGATAGCTCACACCTACATACGTATCAAAATTGGGTCAACGGGCCAAGTCGAGCTTGATCAGGGACCCAAGCGCGGAAGAATCCCGCGCGGCCTTTACTCGTATGCACGGGGTTTCCGCGCACACTGGGTTTCCGCGCACGCTAACTATGACTAATTATCTTAGTGTACTATTTAGCACGCTAAGCACCTGTAACTAATCTTTGTAGGTTAGAGTGCGCGGAAACCCAGTGTGCGCGGAAACCCCGTGCATACGGTTCAGCCGCCGTAAGGAATTTGTGTGGATCCCTGCTGGGGTTCAAACTTAATATATGCGATTGGCAGTGAAATGAGAAGATCCTACTCCGCCGAGAGATGTCTTTTATTGCACAGAGACATCGTTGCCTTGAGCCAGCATCTTCCACATCTTCTGGAACCCCTGCTTTCTGTGGGATTGCTATGTGGACTGCTTGAGGCATCGTGAGACGGAAGCATGGCAGTAGCATTTAGGCATGTTGGTTGCTGATTGCGTGTATTGGAGCTGACAACCCACGAAGTCTTTCTACTGGGTCTCCCAACTGTGCTTGTCAGAGGTTCTGATTGGTCAAAACGCACGTTATCGTAGCTGACCGCCTCTTAGAACGCCCTGTCGCTGATGTGATCCACCGTAGGAGCTTCAATCCTGTGTCAGGGGCCGAATCCTGATACAACGAACATCGGACATCAGCCTGTTGATCACCAGGAAAAAGGTCTCGCAATAATCGGCTCAAAGCTATCCCGTGCTTCGACTACCCCGTCATGTGACTCGGTCATCCTAATCCTGCGGCCGGCTAGGGCCTGCTTGTTGGCTTCAGGCCAGCGCGATCATGTGCGTTCTAGTTGTGGCATACGCACTAAGAAGCGTCTAAATCCTTCAGCAATAAGCCCGTCGAATTAACTTTGACAGCTTTGGGTATCGTTGACTTCCTTCTACTCGGCTTATTGCTGGATTCCTGGTGTCATGAAGGCGGTATGGTATCCGCATCTTCAAGGATCTCACACGCAGAATAATGTGTGGAAGCGCTGTTAGATAGCGAAGGAAAAACATGCGTTCTAAAGTGAGATCTACATGCTAAAACACGCTTCTGCATGAGGTATCAGGATAGGTGGAAAATGGTTGTTCCTTACCCGACGATGGGTCGACTACTTAGATACAGTAACAGCTTTACATGGAGAGAAGCGACTCTAAAACACACGACACAGCCTTCCATCATTAGCCACCTTCCAATAAACATCAGCTCCTACAGATGTATGTTGCCACAGGGCAAAGCTAGGGTCGTACTTCCTCTTTATTTTCAGCAGCGTGTCGTAATTCTCTCCAAAATAGTCCGCCTTCCAATCAGAGTCGTCGTATGTCGCCTCGTTCATGTACGCTCCACCATTCGGTGTCAATGGAGTGAACAGAGCCTGCCACGTATTTACCTTGGCTTGTATCGTTTCGAGCTCCTGGGGTGAAGCATCTGCAGGAAATACGATGCCCACGTTCAACGTGTACAGCGCGTCCCTCCAAGCTGGAAGGACAGAGTTCGAGCCTGGCGCATTTCCGACGCGCTCATGTGACACATTTAAACCAATAGCACTGATCCGGTTCGTTGTGAACTCGGGGTCGGTCACAATCTCGCGGAAGGCGTCAATCAAACCTGTCAAGTCGTTCTGCACGGTCGAGGGCGGGATCAGCCGTCCCCCCAGGGAGTTGTTCGTTTGATAAACCTCCGGCGGAAATGTGTAGTGTTTATAGTGGTCATAGAAGTTGGAATGCTCAGTCGTGTTAACGCTGGTAAGTGGCACGTCGAGCCCCTTGAGCTCTTGAAGGAAAGGTTCCCAAGCGGCCGTCATATTAGATTCCACAGCACCGGGCAGAGTGGCAACATTGAGGTCAAATGTATGGTTATCAAGGCCCCATGAGGTCGCAAAGCCGGGGACCGAATTGAGAACAAGAAGGTGTTTCTGGAATGCTCCTACGGCTGCCCAATATTTGTCTGGGTCCGTATTGGGGAGAGAAAAGGATGCACCGGCGGTCGGGCCATCAACATGCGCTTTAATCGTCGCCGAGAGGACCACGGCGTATGTACCTGCTCCTCCGCCACTGAGCGCCCAGTACAGGTCCGGGTTTTGGGTGGGCGAGGCTATTAGATGCCGGCCGTCGACAGTCACGGCCTCAAACTCAAGCGTGTTATCGGCAGCCATACCATAGCTTGCTGCAAGGGGTCCGTGGCCCCCACTTTGGACGTAGCCTCCAACCATCCCCACACTAGGACAATACCCACCGAGGACTCGTACTCCATGATTGGCAGCCTCCCGATATATGTCAAAAAATTGAATGCCGGCGCCTGCTTTAGCGGCAGGGCCGGTGTAGCCTGGGCTGCTGTAGTTGAAGAACGACATGTCGTTCAGATTGTGCATCCATAGTGCCAGGGAGCCTCGGCCGTTCGATCTTCCGATATAATCATGGCCTGTGTTTTTGATTGAGAGTCTGACGTTCCGTTCTTGGGCAAATTTAAGCCCAGCTGCCACAGTTGCTGCGCTGTCAACGTCAATAGCGTAACTTGCCATATTGCCCAAAGTGCAGGGTGAATTGGGACCCGAAAATGGACTGCAAGAGTCGTTAAGCCAATAGGGAACCATCACGTTGACTGGATCTTCGTAGCTAAAAATGCGAGGTCAATTTATGTAACATTAAACGCAGCATTCCTCTTGACTAACTATGTTTGCGTGAGCACCCATTCATTCTGAATTTTGGCGCATGCAGCTTTGTCAAGACCGGGAGGGTGGCAGGATTGTGCTAGAGGAACACCCCGAATAAGCCTGCCTCCGATGGTTTTGTTCAACTGTCTCCAGTCCTCCTCTGTAGGCCAGTGAGAGTCTCCTGGCAAGTAACGACAATTGGGTGCATGGTTCTGGTTTCCCTCGGCAGGGGCTGCAAGGGAAGCGGCAAGTAAGCCAGCTGCCACAGCGCAGATGCGGTAATCTAATGTTGCATACATCGTCGAATGCTATGAAATCTGACAGAGATTTGAGCTCATGAGGGAGTCAAAGATGGTGGCGGATGCGGTGGTATTTATACCGCATTCCTTGCCAGATTATTGAGCAGTGAGCCAACTGGTGGTGTGCTGAATTTCTTCAGGCCTTGCTCACGGAATAGCATTGCGGCAAAGATGACACGAGAGGATCGAGCAATCAAACGATCATCCATGGGACGGAAACCAACTTGATCATCGCTTGTCGACACTAGCAACGCTCCTTCACTCAGCTCTGACAGGCAGACGGAGCTGGAAACAGAGATTTGTGAGCGTCAATGAGGAATATCTCGACGCGATGTAATATTTGCAATGATGGGCTCAATCTAGGCGGCAGATGGGAATCTTGAATGGACGCCACGCATCCATCAGACCGACGGCGCGACGCCGAACCTCCCTCGTGGTGGCCCGTTTCGCAGTCATTCAATTACGGCACAGCTGAATGCTCTCGATACCAATGCCCCTTTATACCTATATAGTCTGACTGTGTGTTGTGTGGACACTCAAGGACTCAAGCCTTATCGGATCCCCTGCCCCCTCCAATGTCAAAGCTGACTCTTCAACCCTAGATCCACTGTTTTCCCGGGCATAGCTCCCGGCCTGTCCAAGCTCTCTTTCATATGATACATACCGAGTCTTTCGTCAATCAGCCTTGCAGAATTGCCGGCTGAGTACACTGTCCTGCAGTGCAAGATTCTCGGGTGGGTTGATAGCCGAGCTCCGTGTTCATCATTGCTGCGTTGAATGCGCTGTAGCCTTGTACATGGGGAGATGGATGGATGGGTGGACACGTGGACGGGGATTATCAGTCTTGCGTCCGATAGGTTCTCTTAGAAGTGCATGCAAAAAGCACATGTTATCGCATGTAGAAGGCGAACGAATATTTCCCGAGATTCAAGTGGAATGGTGTCAAGAGGCATGCTTACCTGCAACGTGACAGGGTCAAAGTGTGACGGGCAACATAAGCCTTGCATGACGTCTGGTGAATCCTTTGACATTGCCACCACCCTGAATGAATCGGTCAAAGAGTCTCACTTCTCAGGCTGATGATGCAGGAACGTTAGCGTAATCACTACCGTTGGCCGCCTGAACAGACGACCAATGACGATCATCTGTCCACGCTCTTCAGAAAAACTGGCTCATATATTCAAAGTCATAGAAAGGGTGTTCTATGGGAACTACTCGCATTCAACGTTGCAAACTCCTTTTCCTCTGAGCGCCGTTGTCGAAGACATTTTCCAAAATCAATGTCTGCCGTAGACGTGTCATTAGGTAGCGGGCTGAAAAGCCCAGCAACATTTCATCAATATGGGTTCCAAGACTGGGGACGTCAATGGATCTATCCTCTGGTTATAGGAATCTTCATTTGGAGCATTTGTCTCGCACGATACCGGGGTATGTGATGCAGCCGAACCTCATTTACCTTTTCATGAAATTGACTTGGAGAATTCAGTGACATTGCATCCACTTTCGAGGATTCCAGGCCCAAAGTTGGCTGGTGAGAAGACCCAATCCATGGCCGACACGGGATCAAATCTTGTGAAGACATTGCAACTAATGCTGCCTAGCAATGACATATTGGTACGAGATATATTACGAAATCTTTCTAGGTGGCAAGTATTTCCGACGGATGGACGAAATGCATAAAGAATATGGCATGTGTAACTGTCATTGATTGCCGAAGTTTGGAGTAGCTGACATAGACATCTCAAGGTCCGGTTGTGCGCATCAATCCAAACGAAGTCCACTTCAACGACCCAGACTTCATCGATACGCTGTATCCGACTGCAGGAAGGAAGACAGACAAGCCCTTGTTTGTCGGACAGAGATCAGGAAGTAGGCATCAACGGGCCAAAAATCTTGTTCAGAGCTAATGACCTACTCTCGCCAGCCCCAAATTCGATCATTGCCACGGTAGGCCACGACGTACACCGTATGCGCCGGAACAGCATCAACGGATTCTTCTCCAATGCCAGCATCCGTAGAGTCGAGCCTATTATCAAGGAGCGTTTGGAAAAGATGCTCTCGCGATGGAGCGAAGCGAGCCCAGAGGATGGCAAGATTCTGTACCTGCACACAGTTTTTAAAGCGTACGCAAGCGACATAATCACCACATACGCTTTTGGTGACTGTTTCCACTTCCTCGACGAGGACGATTGGGGTATGGCGTATTTCGATTCGACTGAAAAGTATTTCGGCCTCACTCACGTTTTCGGCCACTTTCCGGTAGTCATGAAGCTGGTCAATAATGCGCCAACGTGGGCTCTCCGATTAATCATTGATAATTTGTCCGAAATGTCGGAAAAGCAAGAGGTAAGAGCTCCCACTTTCATTTCACTGCACAATTTTATCCCCTGTCTGTTTCAAAGCGATTGGATCCGTCCGCAAGAAAACGTCTTCTTCTAGAGGTTCAGCAAAAGCATTCCCAAATCCCACGTGGAAAAATGGCTATGTATCTTCAAACACACCAGCGAAAGAAGCCTTAATGTTCGTATTTGAGCCCGAGCCCGTAGTGGGTGTACATTGAATAATAGCGCGGACTCTCATAACCTATCCGGTATTCCAAGTCCAGTGTTACTGATGCGCAATAGTGGTGGATAAACAGAGTTCGCAAAATCAGGAATTCGCCGAATCCAGAAGAAATCAAGACTACGATTTTTGAAGGAATCTTGGGCAGCTCCCTCCCGGCAGAAGAAAAGACTGATGCCAGGATGGCCCACGACGCCCAATTGATCGGACTTGCCGGCGAGAGCACAACTGGTGGGAGGTCCCCATTCAAGTCGTTGAGACTAAGTGGCGCTGATTCTTGAGAATACAGCATACACGCTCAGTGCTACAATGTTCGAGCTTCTTGCTCATCCTCGAGACCTCCAGAAAGTAAAAAACGAGCTCGCGACAGCCATTCCCGACAAGGACAGAGTCCCGTCGTATTCAGAAGTCGAGAACCTTCCCTACTTCAACGCCTGTATTCAAGAGGTTCTCCGTCTTCACCCAGGCGTCTTATCTCGCATGCCTCGCGTCTCTCCCGAAGTGGATATCGTGTACAATGATAAGCGCCGCGGCACGACTTACGTGATTCCACCAGGCACTTCCACAAGCATGTCAACGTACATCACCCACACCAATCCTGACGTCTTCGAGGATCCCTACGAGTATCGTCCACAGAGATGGATCGATAATCCCAAGCTCAGTCGGTCCTTTATCGCATTTTCCCGAGGGTCGAGAAACTGCGTCGGGTGAGATCCTCGGCCTTTTTCTCATGTGTCATACTCTCTGACCTGTTTTGTCGTAGCATGAACTTTGCGCGCCGTGAAATCGGCATTATACTAGCCACAATACTCAACAGGTACGACTTATACCGCGGCCAGGAAGGACGGACGCTGGAATTGTATGACACAATTCGCGAGAGGGATATAGACGCGAACAGCGAAACGATCGTTCCCATGCCAGCCAAGGGGAGTCGTGGGCTCCGTGTGAAGGTGAGACCTTAGATAGCACTGCTTTGATCTATTGCAGCCTAAAATTCGAAGCAAAGTGTGTAAGAAACATCGGATATGGTCTAAGGACAGCGCATTTCGCTGGCAGTGAAGGGTCTTCAACAATATTATACCATACCTTAGTCCCACTAGCTATAGTCGTATCGTATTATATACGATCTACGCTCGGCTTCGGAAGCGCCTAACATCCGAGAGTTTCGGGTATGATTTATAAGCAGGCGACATTTCGTGGCACAGGATTACACCCCCCCCTCCCTTTTGTACTCGTACCCACTCTACATGCCTGTCATGCATCCCACACCTCCCCTTATGCCGCCCAAGTAAATCTCTCCCAGCACGGCGAGCAAAGGCCAAATTGCTGATACGCAGCTGCCTCGGCTGCTTGGTAAGTTGGTAACACAAAGTCTCGACACCGGACGTAGCATGTCCCGGATCCCTTGTCCCACTTGATACTACACCTATTTGTATCACTGCGTACCTTTCACGACACCTTTCAAATACTTCTTCCTCACTCGTTCCCAAAAGAAAATGTCTACCCCCAAGCGAACAGTCCTCATCACCGGCTGCTCAGACGGCGGCATCGGCGCCGCCCTTGCCGTAGCCTTTCACGAAGCTGGCGTGCACGTCTACGCAACCGCTCGCAATCCCGCCAAAATGTCCCAACTCAGATCCCTCGGCATCGAAACCCTCACCCTCGACGTACAATCAGAATCCTCTATCACAGCCTGCGTCAGCAAATTGTCCAGCCTCGACATCTTGGTCAACAATGCAGGCATGACGTTCCTCATGCCCGTGGTTGATGTCAACATTGCCGAGGCGAAGAAGACGTTCGACCTTAACGTCTGGTCTTACATTGCGGTGACACAGGCTTTCCTCCCCCTGCTGCTGAAATCCCCCAAAGGCATGATTGTGAACCAGACGTCTGTAGGGGGCAGCTGCACAATCCCATTCCAAGCCATTTACAACGCTTCCAAATCCGCTATAGTGATGATTTCAGATACGCTCCGGCTCGAGCTTGAACCCTTTGGCATCAAAGTCGTAGATCTAAGGACCGCAGTTGTCAAGACAAACTTGATCAAGAACATGAGAGAGACTGAAAAGCCTGTTTTGCCAAAGGGATCGATTTACGAGCCGGCTAAGGAAGTGGTGGAGAAGTCGTTGCGCCAGGAGCAGTTTGACAATGCGGGGATGCCGGCGGATAAATGGTCGAAAGCGACTGTGCGGGATTTGATGAAGAAGAATCCGCCGCCGGTTATTTGGAGGGGAGAGTCGGCGTGGTTGACGTGGCTTGGGACGGTTCTGCCCTTCGGGACGTTGGACGGGTTCATCAAGAAGCTGACCGGGATGGATAAGGTCGCGCAGGCCGTGCAGAAGGGAGAATGTTAGACTTTTCGAAGGGACTTGCTGCGCTACTGGTAGCCGTTCAGAACGTACGAAGGGGGTTCAAGAGGGTCTGTGGAGGAAGCATCATTGCAGTATCAGGTTTTAAATTCATCAATTGCAGGATGCTCTGCGAAGCAGAGAGATATGATAGTTCTATCATGTACTATTAGCTTACGATGCCGTGTGCCCTTTCCTTTCAAAGACGGAGTGTTTCTCTTCTGCGCGTACTACTCGTCCTGCTCTTCCTTGCCTCGTGTAAAATTCTAAGAGGCGGGATGATAACAAGAAACTTTTAAAGCAGAAAAGAACGCAAATCGTACTGTTGTAATATAGCAGTGACTTCGACAATACCTTTGTAGACGAATTCTTTGCTTGATCGTCCAATTCCGAATCCCAGAGACGCTTATAGAGATCATGCATCGCGAGTGCCTACCCATCATCTCTCCATCCGTCATCTAATCATTGCTAACTTCTTGACTCCAGAAGCTCTTACAGAAGATCTTGTATCGAGACAGAGCGTCAAGCGTATACCAATTTGCTCGATGTTTGTGCAAAGATGTTGGAAGATTGACCTAATGCACGATAGAAGAACTCTTTTGCTTTTAGCCAAAACCGATGCTTAATATCTTCCCGTTGTGCAGTCACACCGATAAAATGCGCATACGAGCGCGTGAACTGTCTATATGACCAAGTGGCCATATAGACGATCCGACTGCTTCCCCGCTATGTAAAGTCGACTACCATACTCCACGATTAAACCAGTTGACTATAAAAGGAAATCGAATCGCTTGGGAAATCAATGCTGCCGCCGTCATGAAACAGGCCTCCATCCCGCCTTGAGCACAGCGGCTGATGAAGAAACAGAAAGGGAATCGCTAGGAAAACAGGCAGGAAAATCGACAGGAAGACTCAGTGGAGAAATAGCCTCGGCACCGCTTCGCCCCGCACAAGCACTTTGCAGGGCGGTAGCTCTTCAGCCTCCCCGCCTCATCGGCCATCTTCTTCGTGATGACAGCCCTGTCATCTTCGTCCTTGTAGTCGAAGGTGAGCTCGATGCTCGCGGGAATGTCCTCCTTGGCGAAGAAGGCGAGGTCGTAGATCTCCTGGTCCGTATGATTGATTGACGAAGTGTGAACCTGGAGGGAGTGGTTGATGAAGCGGGTTGACTCGCCGACGTGCATTTCGTCACAAATGTACTTGCAGAGGACGAACTCTGGGTTGAACCAGACCTCGTTGCCCTCGACGTCGTGTTCGATTATTCATTTGCCCTCTTCGACTTGTTGGGCGTGCTATTTGTGTTGATATATGAGGGTCAGAGCAAATATGTGCATGTAGATATATTGACTATGTAGTAGGCGCATATATCTAGTAGATAGGAACTATCGGAGGAAGGAAGAAGTGGGAGGTGAGCTAAATACCCCTAGCGCCAAGCCGGAGCGAAGATAACTAAACATCGGGGTTATACGTATGCGTTACGTACGAACATACCCCATTTCCAACATATTATCCGGTGATTTTTGAACCGTTGAGCTCGTCTTGATCGACTCTACAATTGTCGTCATAGAAAGTTCTTCGTCAGAGGGCGGCTTTGCGCTATTCGGGGAGGGTGACCGATCGACATTCCGTTTTCAATTTTCATTCCTGCGAACAACTGTCAGAAAATTGTTTATTCGCTTCTTAGGGACCGGATGAAAGGAAATGTACGGTATTGTAACATCTGCAATGATTGAGCCGACCGAATAATGGAACTTGAGTAAGGTGGTTGTCTTTGTCTTCTACTGCATACCGCAACCATCTCTTTGATTATGCAAGCTGCTGAATAGCTGCTTGCATCTCAAAGACAGTATAATTTTGCACCGTTTACTTGAGATATATGGCTCGATTTATCATACCGGAAATGGAACTTGACTGTGGTTGTAAGGTGCTTGTCTTTGTTTTCTACTTCATGCCGCGACTATCTCTTGGTACAAGCGATGTTTGCAGTGATTTGAACCTGCGAGCTGTTGAATGGCTGCTTGCATCTCGAAGACCGTATATATTAACATCATCTACTTGAGATAAATTGTTCGATCCATCATCTTTAAGTAGTCAACGTTCTAAGAGTTTAGCAGTCTATCCTGATAACAAAATTCTTTTCTTGTTTACTTGATAGCACACGCAAGCCTTTGACGAAGAAGCAGCCTGTCAGACACCATGGCTATCAAGTAGGTCGACCGTCTGACTACACCCTTGCTTGAATGTGCTTTCAAACTACCTTCATCGTAGGATCTGCTAACGCACGGCAGGGAGATGGACGTCCCGGCGAGCAAGTCTATCAAGTTGGTTGGGCGATGGGCGATGGGATCGATGTTCTTTTGTGAGCACTACAGTTCTCCCGATATGGTACCAAGCGATGCTGTGATACAATGGGCGGATAATGGCGCCATTCTATGCCTTCGACCACAATATCCAGCCTTGACTTCGGAGGCCGCCGGATGGGCACAAGCTGGTAAACTTGTGTCAACCACGTCTTACGGCATTTGGCATATCACCCCTGAAACGTACGTCAAGGTCGTCAGCTGGCAGGAAGGCGCTCAGCTCGAAGGTCGTACCGTCAAATTCATCAACGATAAACACCCTGAGATTCCCACAACCCGGGTTATCTATGAGTGGATCGATCCCACCTGGACCCGCACTTTTATGATCATGAAACGTGCACGGGGAGTGATGATGCAAGAAGCATTGGTCTATATGGATGACAGCCAGGTCAAAGACGTCGCGGATCAGGTTGCAGCTCATGTTAAAACACTGACACAGCATACCTCTAATATGCTGGAAACGCTTGATCAATATGGCGTTCAAGACAATAGACTTGTCGGAGGACGACCGCTCAAAGATGTTCCACACAGCGAATCTTGGAAGAAGTTCCAATGGCCTCGGTTTTCGCAGGAAGGATTCAAGACACATCTGAAAGAAAGTTCCAACATGACATTGATTCCCGATTCTGGATCTGAATTCGTTCTTTACAACTCCGACCTCACGAGCCGTAGCATTTTTGTTTATCCTCCATCACCTGGCGAAAAAGGTCGGCTAGCAGAGATCATAGACTGGGAGTTTACAGCATACTGGCCCCGCTACTGGGTGGCCACTTGTCCAAATCCAGACGGATTGTTTATCACAGATATCACAGACTACGGATTAAAGCTCGACGTGCGCTGGCCTCAGTTTCTTAGGAAGGCACTTATGCAAGTAGGATTTGAGAATGTCGGGGCGTGGTGGGATTCTTACCGATTTATCTCCGAAGACCTGAGATCTGAACGAGCAGGTAGGGAATATCGCGATTGGGTGGCGATTATTAGAGAGGAGAACGACAGATTGAACAACATGAGATTGAAAAATCAGTCTGAATCCTCATCTTGATTTGAAGTCGTAACTGTTCGCGAGGTGTATTATGCTCAATGTCAGCTATGCGAATAATAATAATAATAATAGTACGCTTATCGACTTTGCATATTTAACGATTATGTTAAGAAAGGTGTAGTTCTCAAGGAAAGAGAATGACTGTGCGTAGTCATGTGTGACATAGCACTAGTATGTTGGCTAGCGCCACGCTAGTGGGAAGTGTTTACAGGAAGCTTCGTTCCGTTCCTCTTCCCTCTCTTCTATATAGAGTATAGAGTCAATAAAGAGAATACCTTCTACCCTACGCTGCACTTTTCTGCTGTGTGACGGCATATTTACTCAATAGATTTATTGGTATATGAGGGTCAGAGCGAATATGTGCATATATTGACTATCTAGTAGGAGTATATATATTTGGTAGAGCATGTGGATGAAGGAAAGAAGTGGGCGAAGGGTAAATGCCTATTCACTAGCTCCGGATAAATGCGGAGATTACTAACCACATGGGTAACAGTACTGTTCCCTGTTTCGTACTGTTCCCTGTTTCCAACAAGATTACCATAATTCAGATACTGTGATCACACTCTTCACGCGAACTATTCTTTCTTGGTTCACTGGCCTCCTCGCCAACCGCATCGTGCTCGATGCGTTCTCTCTTCATATTCTCAATCTCAGGCTTTATCATGTTTGAGGCCTTCGTTCCTAAGCGGCCAGCCGAAGATGATGCGTCGGGAAGGGAGGACAGATGGCTGGTGATCGATGACGTGCCTGAGGCAATTCGCTTCAGGAGTTTGTTACAAATTCCACAGCTTTTGAAGTTCCGTGGGCTGTTGTAGTGACAATCCAGACAGTAGGTTGTTGCTTGCAGCTCGGGTGGATTCTCGGATTGAGGCACCGAATTTGCGAGTGTGTCTTCCCGGACGGGGAATGGCATGGCGTCCCAGTGAGTGGGATACAGCACAGCGGCTGTACGGCTCGAGCTGACAGGTGGAAGGAAGGAAGAAATGGGATACAGCACAGCGGCTGTACGGCTCGAGCTGACAGGTGGAAGGAAGGAAGAAAGAGGGTAGATGGCGTATGTTGAACGCTTAGGGCAATTCAGTAGCGGAAAGTACACAGTGAGGAATCCTATTGAAAGTTATATATCGCGCTCAACACTCTATTACTATGCCCCGTGAAACATATTTGCCTTTGACAAGATGGGACTCAGACAGCTTGAGAACGTGGGACAGGATCGTCAACCAAGACACTTGGCGGAAACACATGTCTCATGACAAAGCTCTTTGTTGCCCAAGCGGCGTGTTGGCGCCAACCTCTTTGTGCTCGGTCCGGCCCCGAAACCGGCTCTAATCAGTGCTCGACTCACGCAAACAATGAATGCGCGACGCAGGCTGGTGTTGCAGAGACACAGCCGCTACCTCGTTGATCGCAGGGCTGCATGTTGTGTTTTCCGCGATGGACGGCTGGAAGATCTGTGCTGGTGAGACGGGCACGGGACCAGGCTGCTGAGCGGCCGGCCACAGAGGACTTGTGCGATGACCGTGTTTGAGGCTCGGTAGAGGGTATTCCGAAGAACAAGTAGGTAGTGCGCAGACACGGGAGAGACTGGCGGATCGTGGTGCGAAAGAGCTCATGGCGAGCAAGAGGGAGCTCAAGCCTTCTGGTGGGGAAGAGATCATCTGACGTAGAGGTTAAAAGCAGCTGGCAAGATTGAGAGAAGGGGAAGCGACGTTAAAGATTTGGAAAAGTGAGGCGAAGAGAGGGGGCAAGAGGCCCAGGAAGCAGCGAGGACGAGTTGGGTGCGTTGCAGCGATGAGAGTTATCGAAGGATGAGTGGAGAAGGCGTGATAAGAGGCCAAAATAAGATATGCGACCAAATATCAGTGGAGAAAGAGTATCAGTGACTGTGTCATCCACTTGACGACTGAAACTAACCATGTTTATAGAACAAGCTGCAGAACTGAGATGGACGAGAAACCTACAGTGTAATCATTTCTGGTAAGTAAGAAACTCACCTAATTAAAATAAATAGAATGACCTTTGAATTCTGAGGAGCTATCACTCTGTTGGTATTCAGATCCAAATGCACCCGGTGATGTGAACCGTGAGTGCGAGGGCAAAGAATTTGGGCCACGGATCGAACGTTAGTAGGGGCAGCCACCCACTGGAGTTTAGGGACTTTCATTTCGCATTAATAGCCGTCAACAAGGCACTTACCGGAGGCAACGCCCTACGAGGAGGAGGTCAAAGGAAGGAGGAAAGCGGGGGGGCGAGAAGATCGATGGTAGAAGGGGCGAATTCGTATCTGAATGGGGGTTGGGATGAAATGCGGGATTTAAGGGTGGCTACCCCTGTTTAGATCGGTGGAATAGTTACTGTACTCCGGCATAAGTGGCTTAAGGCTCCTGGTACTCGTACGGAATACCGCGTATGAAATAATCAATCAGTCAATCAATCAATCTCCTCTCACCACATCTCTAGTTTCTAAGTATTATCAAATCAAACGATGAATACCAAAGATGAAGCGTCCAGCCATGTGGGCACAGACCTTAGTCGATGGCGTTTGAAAAGTACTGAGGGTAACTATCACTGGATGTACCTGCCCAAGGCAGACGTGGAGCGGCATCCTCAGTCTTTTGCGGAGCGATATTTCCTTGCATTGTCTACAGTAAGGCCCGTATCTGTAGGCTGGTAAGGATCTAATCTTATGTCCTCTTCTAGGAAGCTCCAGATCTTCCACAGCCCAAGACATCCCGCGATAGCGCTGTAAACGGTCTCTTGTTCTACCAAAAATTGCAGCTTAAGGAAGGCCATTGGGGGTGCAGTTATGGCGGGCCCAGTTTCTTGCTACCGGGCTTAGTCTTTGCCATGTTTATCTCCGAGACAGCCATCCCTCAGGAGTGGAGAATCGAAATGGTGCGGTTTATTTCCCATCATGTGAATGAGGATGGCGGGTGGGGCCTTCACCTAGGCGGTACCACAACCGTCTTTGCTACAACGCTGTACTATATAGTGTTGAGAATCTTGGGCATAGGGCCTTCCCAGCCTTTGGCGGTTCGAGCTCGAGATAGGCTGTTGGCTCTTGGTAAGTTCATTGCTGTGTTTCGGCTAGAGATTTCGAACTCCTTGTGGCTCTAACTCATGATGCTGCAGGTGGTGCAATCGGTGTTCCCCAGTGGGGGAAACACTGGCTTTCTTGCATGAATCTCTATGAATGGGATGGAGTGAACCCTGTTCCTCCCGAGTTCTGGTATGGAGCTCTCGCACTGAATTATTGACGCCTCTATTGACATGTTACACTTTTCGAAGGCTTCTTCCTGATTGGTTCCCGTTTCATCCATGGAGGTGGTGGGTCCACTGCCGCATGGTCTACCTTCCAACCTCATACCTTTACGCCAATAAATGCCAGATGCCGCTGAGTCCTTTTATTACGGACTTGCGGGAAGAGATTTACGTACAAAAGTTCTCATTGATCAATTTTGCTAAGCATCGAAGCACGGTAAGCCGCACAGACATGAAACGACCAAACTCCCTGATAGTGAGTATCTTGAATCCTGTCGTGCGGGCTTGGGAGACTTATGTAAGGCCTAATTGGCTTCGAATTTCGTAATCATCGCGTTGCCTGTGGATGCTCTAAATCGAAGAGTCATATCTGGCTACCCCTTCGGTGTCTTACAAATATAATTCTCATCTGCATCCGCATTAGCAGAACATGATGCGAAGGTCACAGAATTGGATGCTGTTATTCCTCTCCTAGGGCTCCAGAATAGACTCCCAGATGGGTTGGAACTGGATACTACTGAGGGTATTAAAGCCGTGATATTTATTGATCGACGCATTAAATCTTTGACGACTTGAGGCAGCACTAGATCACAATGTTATTCCGCGACGTTCTAAAGAACTCTCTTATCTCTCTTCTATGCTTTTATCTAGCCATTACACATGGATACGCTCTACCAACAGCCGAAAACAGTTCATCTCTTTTGACAAGGGATTATGATTTAAGTACCTGGACAGATGCAGGAGTAGAAATCGACGTCTACCCTGAACCGAATTGCGCAGGCGATAAGTTTCAAATAGCAGGCGCAAGTCTTACTTATGTAATGGATTACTGGCTTGGAGGTACGAACGAACCTTTAAATTTCCGATCCTTCGAGATATCTCGGGCTTTGAAGGATCAAGAGAAGCTGGACCTCAATAAATTTGGTCAAGGTCCGGATGATACTGAGGCCTGGAGTTGTGGGATTTTTGTGGCGCGCTTCACGGTCGGAATGAATAAAGGTTGTTACAACATTCCGGGGGATGAGTCACCTACTTGTCTTCAACTGTGGCAATCCTAAGGGCTTCGAGGCTTTGGGTCATTAGGGAGCAGTTGTTTTCGAAGGCGAACGTATTTGAAAGGTCCAAATAGCAAATGTATTAGCTTTGACAATAATCATGATGCCACAAAACTAAAGGAATCGTTTCGACGGCGCTGCTCCGACTTCTGTGCTCTTCTTACTACAATATACTACGTTATGGGCACGGATTCTTGACTGTGCACTGGCTATAGTGTCGTTCAGTCTAAAGTCATGTTCTTCGAATCAGCGAATAGGCTTACAGAATATCAGAAGGTATGCGAAGGGGAAACACATAGGTACTGAAAAGAAAAGGAGAGACGGCTTCATCGAATCCTTCCTTTGCAGCGATCGAGCCAAATATGCTGTAGGAAGAGGTTAAAAAGCCCTGTAGTGGTCTTTAATGCGTGAGCGGGGGGGATCTCACGTGTTTCAAGCTCTTCTCATGGTTCGTGTATGCAGCACATTGCCTTTCTCCACCATTCAAGACGCAGAGATCCTTCTTGCAGCTTTGAAAGGAGGCGATGATGAGGGAGCACTTGATATGTCTGTCAGCCCAGGCACACACAGTGTTCCATCGAATCCAAAGGGATAGGTCGGCGTTGATGGCCTGGCGTAGTAGCGTTTGTCAGGGAAAGCTGCCCGCTTGCGCATAAGGTCAAAGAATGTGTGATGTGGAACGACTCGTAGCGTTGGAGCTGTTGCATCACGATGGCGGCTTGCAGGAGTTGACCTTGTGAAGAATGTCATTAGGATGTCTAAGCTGTCAGACCGTACCCGTTTCATAGGAATGCGAACTGAGGCAGCAGCGGGAAGGCAAGGAGTCAGCAATCCCCGATTGATATCTGGCGACGGCATCCACAACTGATGCTGACATCCACAACTGGTGACGATGTCCACAACTGGTGCTGACATCTACAGTTGATGGTCCAGAGCTGAAGGCTTGCATAAATATCCTGAAATGACCCATCTACTGCCGCATTCTTAAAGAGTTCATATATCAAAATCAAAAATCAAAAATCAACAAGCAGATCTCATACAAGGAAAATGTGCTGTCTTATCATTGTTCGACCGAGACCCTACAATGAACGACCACCGCAACCTCTTAAGAATGCAGTAACCAAATGGCTTCAACGCAGATGCCCACATCTCTTCGACGAACGCGATTTTCTCTTCAATCCCTACGAACCATTACCTTATCCTATGCCTGTTACCAATGTGCCTATTCTGGGCACACAAGTTTCGAGTGTACCACCGCAAGCAAACAAAAGCGCACCTTCGTACACTTCAGATGTACCTTCTTACCAATACAAGTAGCACTAAGGTGCAGCGAAGCACTTGGTTCTCTGGTTAATCGTCGCAGCTTGAGCCTGGAAGATAATGTTGAAGTGAAATATGTTTTGGAACTGGCTCGGTTGTAGCCTTGTGGTAGGGCTAGCCCCAAGCATAGCTAGATATTCGGGCTTCTGGTCACTAGATAGCAATCCAAGCATATTACATACACTCGTATTTTCCCATTAATGTTTCAGAACTTAATTTAAACCTTATAAATTGATAACATAATTTTTAAAGAGATGATGAACCTCAATACTGAAGGCGGAATGGGCCTAAACATCGTGCAGACGGCAGCTTTGGGTAAAGCGATGAGCTTATTGGATCTGGCATTCTGGTGATCAAGTAGAGAAACTGTGGGAGGGAGCGGCTATTCCCCAAATGAAACCAATCATCGTTAGCTTGATCAAGTACCATCATGAGACCCACAACCAGACTGCTGGGATGTTGTTTACACGGGCGCCATGTGGTAACTGGTTCTCATGCGAAGCGCCGACCCCGAGAACCAGAACGGGCGCTAATTCCATCGTTGTTTCACTAGGTAGTTTGAAACCAAACAAAATGTAGCTTTAAACATTTGAAGATCTCAGTTCGCAGGTGCTGAGCTACCCACTAGTAGGCAGCAAATATAATAGCCATCTCGCTTCGCCCAGATTTGTTCCACAAGTTTTAGCCACAGACGTTGCATCACTGCATTTATGAATATTCAGCCTACGGGACAATGCTCAAGATTTAGAGCTTTGTTATAGACAGCAGATCGAAAAACAAGCCATCTGCCAACCTCCAGCACGTCTCTCACATTCTCCCTTCCCTTCTCTTCTCCTCCGAATGCCGGCTCGTTATTGATCACATGCCAAAGCCCTCACGAAGCTCGAAGTTGCCAAGTGAGATAGAAGTCGTGTCTCTCATGACGCCGGTGACTTAAAGCTTCGATTCTACTTCTGAAAATTCACGAGGATTCTGCGTAACAGTCACCCTTCCCTTTATATCTAGATCTGCATGCTCGTTACTGATTCTCATGTTGCTGTCATATTTTCTGATACGAAAGACTTCATTATCACTGATCCCCAGACTGTCTTTTGGAATCCAAATCACAGGCCTCTGAATGTGAAGAGCCTCATGCTGAAATACTAATGGAACAAGGCCATCAAGCTCGTTCGATGCGGAATCTTTCTTGCTATCATGCAAATCGGAGAACAGGGTGGTAATAGAACCTTGGCTTGCAGTTGAAATTGTCGTCCAGTTCCAAAGACTTTGCACCAGGATCCGAAGATAATTGTTTGTTTCTGGTGTATGATACTTCTGTCCTTCCTCTTCTTCTTCTCCTTCCTCCGCTATTTCCACCTCAGTTGACGGCAGGAATCGAAGAAGTGGTGCAAATGCATTGTTCAAAAGAAATTGAAAGTTCACTGTCATCGCGGTAGCAATGATCATGATCACAGCTTGACCGACGCACGTAGATCTGTCATGATCATCACGCACTAAGAAGAATAAGCCTATCATACAAAGCTCCATAACGTAAACCCCGGTAAAGAGCTGGTTCAGAGCCGTTGGGTAGAGTAGACCGCTGGTATTTGGTCGGGACTCTGTGACATAGAGCAGATTATAGCGGAACACAACCCAAAACAGACTAAAGGTAATAGAACTAAACACAAGGATCAGTGGAGCGATCACTGAGTATATAATTCCTGTCGAAATTTTAGCAGAGTGGATAAATGATACAAGTACAACTTACCAATGCAGGCGAGATTAGTATAGACGGGGAAAAGTGTGCCCCACTGCATTTGAGGCAAAACTGTCTGTCTCTCCCATTTCTGTCTAGGCGTATGACTCGTGATAGGGGCGAGAACAATCCAGTTGATCAATCCTCCCATTTGCAGGAGTGAACCTGCGCTTACCGAGAAGCCTCGTAACAAAAGGTAAGAGAAGAAGTAGTTGCTTGCCTTTGGCAGGTTGGTAGCCAAAATCGTTGGCAAGGAATCCAGACCATGAAGAATTTCTTGAGCGACGGCCGTGATGCTTGAAGACAAGGAGACTGTAAGGAAAACTTGCATGAATAAAAACGCGAAATAGTACTTTTGTAGAGATAGCTCAACGGCCACCTCCGTTAACAGACCCTGACGTCTTGTAATCGCACGTAGTATAAGCGGAAGCAACATTGTAAGTAAGGTCAGTATCAGTTGCGGCAGAACACCTTCAATGGAACCAAGTAGCCATGTTGGAAGTCGGTCTATCCAGTGTAGCCATGGTAGTAAACCCGTAAGATAGGTAATCTGGGATACTAGACCAGTAAAGGCGACAGGAATAGCCCATGCAACAATGAGTGAGACAACGGCGATGAGGGCTAGGGCAGATCGCGCGTAACGATCCCACCATTTCTTGGACAGACTCTCCCATCTTACGTCCAGTGGTGAAGCTTCGATGTATTGAGACCTTAAACACAACGGCGTACAATGGACGAGAGACTGACAGGCCATATATGCGGCCTCTTGAGTGTTGAACTGTATGAATGCTGAGCTTGTGAGCGGGTACTTCTCTGGCTCTCGCTGGTCCTGATCAATCTCATTGTTCAAACGGGCCATCTCTTGCCAGCAGTGATCGATGGTATCGACTTTGCTTCCCACGAAAGGAATTGAAGGCATCCAGGTCTGGCTGAAGATTGGAAGACGCATGTATTCACGGTCCTTTTTACCTAGATATCGCTTCCAAAGAGGTTCTTTACTTTCAACATCGGGATGGCTTGTATCACCCTCCTCGGCTTTTGTAAGCTCATGACCGCTTCGAGCTCCAGATGATTTCATCGCCAATCTCATGAGCTTCGTCTCTGCGGCCTCCAATGTGGAAACTACTTTCCTCCGCTCTTGGGCCTTTCTCGATAGCTTGGCGAGGTCTCGGTTGATCCATATCGTGCGTATTCCACCAGGGAAATTGCTGTAAAGATGGGTAAGAGCCGGAATGGACAAGAATCTTTTAGGAATATCCGTCACAAGAATAGTGTTTGCAAAGGCTTGAAGACGATGCTGAGGTGATGTGAGGTATGCTTGTCGAACGCGGATATACTCGAGTAATTCCATATACATAGTATGGCACACGAAGATGATCACGCTCAAGGCCATTATCAGATGAGCCCAGTAGAAGTCGGTGTGTCTCAGCCCCACATTTCCCCAACTTAGTCGATCCAGGCCTTGAACTCCCTCGACAGCATTCTTTCCATCAACAAGATTTAAAGGAATAAGGATTGGGATTATGGTCAGGCTTAGAGGAATAAATATTCTCAGAAGCGTGCGAAGATAACGAAGGAAAAAGAAAGCATCAAGACCAGATTTCTGAAGAATGACCCAATCTGGGGTTTGAAATACAAGCAGGATCCATGAAAGTATCCCTGAAGGAGATACCTTAGCACGTTGTTGTTCAGGTACAAGATAAGTTCGAGGCTGGCTGCCATGTGTTAGTCGTTGGTTCTCAGCTCTAGCATGAACAAAGAGACTCACTATAACTGTGTAAGTCTATCCTTTAATAGAATGAAAAGCACTATCTCAAGGCCAAATATAGAGGCTGAGACAGTAAGGGATGCTAGAAAAGAATGCAATGATGCTCCTTGATTACGTTGAGCAGCATTAGAAGATGCATTGAGTGCTGCAGTGATATTGACAGTAGATCTAGGAATCATTGATCGCATGATTCCGTGATATCTGACATGATAGCAGTGGCATACCGAGTTAACGGGGGACTAACCTACTTTTATAGGTGGGCAGAGCACTAATCGAACTCAGTCTTGCGTGAAACGCTTGATTTGGCTGCTCGAAACTCCAATTCTGGCCTCATGGCTATCCCCGTGGGTTCACATGGGAACAGGACTGGGAGAGTGAAAAAAGATTCAAAGTGCAGAGAGGGCGGAGACGGTGATTGCCCTTCGTCGTGTGTAGGCCTCAATTGTACCTCTAGACCGATTTGTGTGTAACTAGGATCAGAACGATGATGGCGAGACGGTTTAAGAAACAATGGAGGTCGCGCAGAATGACATCCAGAAACGACATGCAGAGGGCAGGCGCACCATCAAAATAAGTTGGAATATCTTCTCGCGTAATTTGCTCCTTAACTGAGGAGCGTTTGCTGGACTGGGAAGAGACGAGTAATCCTTCACTCAGATTACCATGGCACGGGAGTTCATCAGTGGAACATAACTCTTTGGAGACTTATTTTCCATTCTTTGAGTACATTGACACGAATACCGCCTCCTTTCACACAAAACTTATTAACATTTCCTGTAGTATGTGAATGTTACGTCTATAGTCTATGGAATCGCCATAGCTGTGATCAAGCTTTCCCATATTGTTACAGTATCCCAAGATTTTCGTACCGAATCGAAAAAGCAACATGAGGTTGTTTGTGTGTTCTCAATCGCTTATCTGGGGAAACCTGGCCTTTTACACCGCCAACGCCTTGCTCGATGTATTCGCCTGCACTTCACGAGAGAAGATATGAAACAAACTGATCACCGACGGTCACTGTGCTTAATACTGACGCTTCTGGTATGGCCGGCGCTATATTCAATGTCTTATACGATTTTGCTATCTTGCTTCTTCCCATGATATCCGTTTGGAAACTGCATCTAGCCCCACGGAAGAAAATTGGGAATTTTCGCTATCTTTGCCACGGGACTTTTGTAAGCTTTGCAATATCATTCTTTAATTGAAAGACTCAAGTTACCGTCTCCTCTTCTAGTTCATTCTGAAATTCCCCCTCACAGATCTCAAGCCATCGCCTTGCATCCCCACCAAAAAACGTAATATTCCCTTTCCACACCTTGTCTGCCCAAGCTTTATTCTTTTTTCATTGCTCACTAGGATCAGAGCGGAGGCGTTCTTTTGCCAGCCAAGTTTGTGCGAGCGCTACGTTAGCACTGATATCTGCTGTAGGGCCAACATCTCGGTTTGAATGGCCAAGAAGATGTGGTGGCGAGAACGTGTCTGAAGTCGAGAAACTGGATTCTATCTTCTCGCTCTGGCTGATTTCGTTCAGCAAGTCGGGAGAATGCGATGAATCCTGGGACGGTTCGAGTGATTCTGAGTGGTGTGCAGTCGAAACGTCCAATGTGTGATTCGAATGTTGACGTCTCTTTCGGGGTGGTGACTCTTCTTCTTCGCCCGCCGAGTAGCTCACATCGCTATCGTTGGGCGCTTGAGCGTCAGTCTTGCGTTTCTTAGGGCTGAGAGACCGTGTCCTCGAGAACTGTGCGCATTTCTCCCATGAGACGAAGCCATCATTTGAGGAATCCATGTTATCCTTCACCAGGAGTAAACGACGACGTTCTCTGCCGATCAAGAAGCTCTCGAGAAAGGGAAGGATTGTCCAAGCAAATCTTGCAAAGAGCAATTCAATGCTGGAGCGCATAGGCTGCAGCAATCGGTTGTGGTATAAGTGCTCCAGCTCGCCCGACGCTTTCACCAAGTGAGTGACTAGTTGTGGAGACCTGAGCGAGAATGGTTTGGGTACGAAGACGAATTTGGGGTTGTCGAATGCAATGTGAAGATCGGCTCGGAGGAGAATCGTATTAGATAGATCGTCGGGGGTGCTTGCTGAATTCTTGTTATATCTTGACATTGAATTGAGGTATCATCAGTCAGCTTCTTTTTGAGGACATAGGTGCGCAATCTGGGTGCCCTCTTTGCAACCGGTCATGCGACATGATTCGTCACGCGCCTGAAGAGCGAGGGTAAGATTGGATTTCGAGAAAGATTGATATGGTGGCTTTGCATCTGCTAGAGTGACTTGCCTCCATGACTCAGGCAGTCCTTGGTGAGGGAAGCGCCATTCGCTGAATGTTGGAACAATCGGGTATGGAACATTCGTACGATCGCTGTCAGTGTCGCTTTGCAAAGGCGGCAGATGAAAGTAGTAGCTGGGCTCCTGAAGTACGCTGCTCGGCTCAATGGTATTTGCTGCAGTTGCCATAGGAGAGTCCTTCGATTTCGACAGCCATCCATCCCACCGATTCCCAGCTATTATTCCACAGGCATCCAAGGTATATTGTGCATACAAGCCCTGGGCCACCCCATCAGCTGCTGGGTCCAGCGCCAATAGCCTTAGAAGCACGTTGTTGGCATCGTCGTACCCAGGATGGCGAAAGAGAATATAGCGGTTCGGTGTGACAGTTCGAGTAGGTATCTCCGGAGATGGCAGGGGATCTCGCGTAAGGTTCATAACCTATAATTCGGCTGTGTCAACCGTAGTAAGGATGTAGAGTGTAAAGCACAGGTATGCGGTGCTGCTCGCGTAGTTTTTGTTTGTTTGTTGTTGCGGACACGAGGGGAAGAGAAGTTGCAACGACGCTAGAATACTGTTATCTTATCTCCGACTGATCGATCGAGGCTTATGTAAGCGAGCTCTCTCTAATTGCTCTCTCTGGCTACTCTCTCTGCCAGCCCCTCCAGTCAGGTAACTGTCAAGCACTCAGCGCTTCGTAGCCATTGCTTTCTAGGTCCGGTAAAAAATTGAACTGCCTCAGCCGAATGGGTTGTGTAAGTCTCCGGCTAGATGGTGAGCGCATGCCGATACGATCGTCTCAACCGCGAAAATAAGTCTTTAGGCCTGCGGGAGGTCTTGGGGGCGCAAGAACCCAGCGGGTAGCGTCACTTTTACTAAAGGCGGGATCTACTTTAATCTAGGTGTAGCTTGCTAACAAATACATGTAGACCCACCACAATAAACTTTTTATTCATTCAGTACGACTTCCGAGCTTCGCCCACCTTTACCCCAAACAACCTACGCTCTATCTACCTACCTACCTACCTAGCTATTTATTTATCTACATACACGTCGACGTCGACCTCATCGTCATGCCTACCGTCTGGCAACCCCACCCCCGGCTGGATCTTAGCCTCATACCCATCATCCAGAGGGCAATCGATAGGATACCCCCAGCCCACCCGGAACCTCCTGCTGACGACTGGACGAACCTTCTATAGCGTCGAGCAACTGGCAGGCTAGATACTACGATGACTTCATGAATTCAGATGACGCAAATTCAAAGAAATATCACGATGTTGATAAGAATAAATTCCTCCATGCAGCAGCCAGTTTGCAGAAGCTGCACCAGGAGTTACCCCGCCAGCAGGCCGACCTCCTAGCCAATCAGCTGTCTACATTCCACGCCAACGTGACTGTTACACACGAGAAGTCGCAGAAGATGAGCCAGAGGCTTCCCGTGACGCTTCCAAAACCACCCCCTACAAAGAAAGAAGTTTGAGCTGAGCTTCGTCAAAAAAAGAAACATGATAGAGTCAATGCTCGGGCTTTGACTGTAGCGGAAGCAGCTGAGCGGGATGCTAAGCAAAGGGATAAACAAAAGGAGAAGGACAGTGAGGCTACAGCCTCACTGCCACCAGATCCTCCACCCTCCGCTCCACCCTCCACCATGCTGGCGCCCAAGCCCCGGGGTAGACCCAAAGGCAGCAAGAATCAAACTTCCGCTGTCAGTACCGCTTCCGACGAACCTTCACCCTCTTCCGCCCCACCTGTGATGACTAGAACAACTAAATCTGGCCGTGCAGTGAAGGAAACAACTGTATGGGAGCAGGAGTCCCAGCCTAGACGTCGCCCCCGTGGTCCTACATTGGAGGTAGTGGCTCCCAAGCCAGTGAGAAAGAGGTCTAAGCCTAATTTGGTGGCGGCAGCAACATTGGAGTCTCAACAAAAGAGGCTTATTGAATTGGCTTTCGTAATAGAATAATATAAACTGTTGTATATGTGCCACTATATACTTCTGTTTGGGTGCAGACATCACCTAAATTAATGTATATAAAGGTTTAGTAAAAGTGACGCTACCCGCAATGTGCGCTGGGTTCTTGCGCCCTCAAGACCTTCCATTAGCCCCTGGCGTACGTCTTTACTCTTCCGCTGTCCCCGGCCGTCCCCCGCTCTTGGTGCGCTACCGAATCCACGTTCAAGAATGGTTCATAGGCAGCATAGGTCGGCTCCACTCAACTTTGATCTGCTGGCTGAAGTGAATACGGCACTAGAGAGGAAACGCTATAAACTTCGAGGTCGGAAGTCTTATTCACAGTTTTGACCTCGAAGCACAGCATTTCATCAGCGCTTCTTTGATGCAGCGCCAGAAGGGAGGGCTATAAAGCTCACAACAATCATGATATGCTAGTAATCGTCCCTTCTTTAATTACGCACGCTCCTACGATCTTTTCGCCCAGGATTTGTGGGAAAAGGTTCGCACAGTCAAGACCGACAACATTGTTCGTCCCTGAATTGGCAGAGCGAGGATCAAAAAGTCGACACAGCATATACTATTTCGAATCGAATTGTTCGCCGATAGGTTGGCCAACGACCTCAGCACTTAATACCAGTCATGTGTTTGGCCATTTAGCTTTGTTTAACATATTAAAGCTGGGCGTGGAACGCACGAAAGTCTTGACATGATATTTAAGGAACTGTATCATTCAATTGGCTTCTAGTTCATGGGCAGCAATCCTTTATGTTACAAACGGCTGCGCGTTGAGGCGAAGTAGATCATGATCCTGTTCATTTATTACACATGCTCTTCTCTTTTTTGTTTTACAAGCTACTGACAATCAGGCGACTTCCTCGAAATCTCATTAAGTATATGGCCACCACGTACTCGCAAGGGCTCCAACCATCCCTCAGTAGTTCTGGGCCTGTAAGTAAGGAGCTCATATCACGTGACCGAACTAAGGAAGTTCTTTGCCCTGGGGCAAAGAACTTCCATCACGTGACCTAGCACCCCTTTCGCGACGGATCTAGGTCAAAAATGGGTCACATGTTGAAAGATCCATCTTTAGTACGTGACGTGTTCTGAAAAATTCTTGACTGACCACACTTAGGCGTTGAATGAGATAGTAGAGCTTCTCTCTGCGTACTCCAGATCGAATTCAAGACAGAACTACGTCAAGCTCCTCAACAGCCTGGAACACGTGACAATAGCACTCAAAGAGGAGACAGAGCAGAAGCAAAAACGCCAAGAGAAGAAACATACGAAGGTGCGATTCAGTCGTGGGGCCGCCAATGCCCTGAATAATGATCTTTCGAATGTGGCGACGAGGTCACGCGGGCCTATCACAATGAACTACCTAACACCCTTGACGCTGCGCTCACACCCGGAGCCTGAGCCGCTTGGTATGTCAGAAGAAGCCAAGCACCAGTCCGTCTCTGATCAAAACCTCGATATCAATGGTCGGCTATCAGTATCTAATAGCCCGTCCCAAGAGACCACTGTATTTCACAAAACTTTCACCCCGAAAGAAGCCGATGCTGTACCGGCCATGGCGAACATCGAAATACCAATTGGAGACAAGCTGGGCCAGACGATCAAGTACTGCAAGGATCTTTACCGTGGGCAAAGCTTCATCGTTAATTGTGACGAATACTCGGAGACCGTTAACCCCAACGAAATTGATGACTTCTTCTCACATTTTCAGGAAAAGGAGTGGCTTACTAATTTCAACTTGATGCCGTTGATATTCTCTCTCAATTGGCCATCGACGACCTTGGTGTTGCACAGCTCATATATATCATTAATAAAAATCAAGAATGACAACCAGAAATCCAACCGGAGGCGGTGGCCGCTAGATCGCAATCATGACCGCGTCATCCTTCCATGCTGCTTCCAGAGCCATTGGACGTTGTTTGACGTGGACCTTACACGTAATTCCATCCGGCAGTACGACTCCCTCGGCGAAGACATATTAAAGTCACCGGAGGCATTGCCAGCAATCAAGGAGCGATTGGCCCAGGCTATGGAAGGATGGGAGCGCCAAGATCGGCATTACACTATAAGCAGTGGGGTAAGTTGAGATGCCCCTTTTGCCATCGTGTTATCACCACTACTAACATTACGCAGTCCTCTCAACAGCAAAGGAACAGCTCTGATTGTGGAATCTTCATGATATATAACGCTGATTGTCTCGCCTCAAATCGAGACACATTAATGGAGCAGATCGACGGTGTCCAACTCCGATATCATTACCTTAAACGCCTCCTCGAATTAGAACGTCAAGGGAAGAGTGAGCGGCAGATACTGGATATGGTACTACCTTTAAATAAGACACTCAGGATCAAGCGGCGCCGCATTCCCGGAGACATTTCGGACGATGAGTCGGGCCAGAACCAACCAGAATCTAAGAAGAGCCGACGAGTTGATTGGATGCCCCCATCGCATTTGGGCCCTGAAGACGCGTGGGTTAAGGAGCGGGATGGTCTCGCCACTATAAGGTATAAGCACGGGCATGAAGAAATTGTGCCTAAACATCGAGAACGAGCAGAGGAGTTGCTCCGGATGATTGAAGGGATCGGATGTGAGGAAGTAATGATGGCCTGGGATGATGCAATCGCCCAAGAGAAAAGCCACGTTAAGCTCGAAACACCGAAGGTTGATTCGACGGCTAAGGCAATCTGTCAACTTGTCGAGCGTGTTCAGACCAGATCGTTCAAAGACAAGGTGCTTTTACGCATCGGAAAATGGATATTTACAATGAAAATTTTGCAAGATGTTGCAAAGTTCAGAAAGGAAGGTGCACCGTCCAAGCAGAGTGGCTTCAAACCTGAAGCCGATGGCAAAGGAAACGCAGTGACGAGGGCACTCACAATATTCATGAAGGAAGCTCATCCTGAACTGCAAAAGCCACATCTAACGAAGCAGCGAGAACTAGAGTATTGTAAGTACCGGACGTGGTGGGGTGAAGGTCAGATATGGGTCCTCTTGTGTAATGCGTTCGGTGCTGCGATTTTATTACTCATCCCAGGAGGCCACCGTATCAAGGATGGACATTCAATTTCCAATAGACAGTATGATCTTGTATGGCCTTGTCATCAAGATTCACTATTAACTTTGTTCCAGATTTGTGGAAATCAAATCTAAAGAACGTGAGCCATTCATCGAAGCTCTGCTGAAACTTCGACCGGAATTAAAGAAAACGGTTTCTGAGCTCGATGATCAGCTTGAGATTCTTAAAAACGACATTGCAGACTTACTAGGACGACTTCTGCTGAAGAACATATCCGGAGAGCCCATACGAGAATAGTGCACTAGGAAGCGAAATCACCCGTTCACTTTTTACTTTTTAATGGAAGAACTTCTAAAGCCATACAGAGAGTGACAATAGCTCAATACAGTTCGAAGTTTTTCACTCGCTGATTGACGCTTGTTTTTAATGAGGTCAGCGACGAAGAGATTCACAGTCATGAGGCTTGGCAATATCAATCAGGATCATTCTCACGAAGCGATAGCATTTGTGAATTGTGTCGATTGATCAATCAGTATCAACATTATGAGAGTGAGAGAATTAAGCTAATCGTAAGCCAAAATCTTTGAAAATATGTCGCGATCTAAACTATAATCACCAGCAAAGATACAGTACTCCTCAAAAAAGACCTCAAAGCAGAAGAGAAGACGACTCGAGCATCTCGTCTGAGTATCTAGAAGATTCTTCTTCTGTTGGTTCTATGGCAAGAGAATATGCCCTTGCTATTCAATAGTGATCGATAGGCCTGAGTTTCTTCAGAAAGGTGGCGGCATTGAGCTGATGAACGTGACTTTCTGGGTCGAATATCATCAAGGTGATGTCTAGAGACATGGTTCTGATCAGGTCGATGATATTTTTGATGATCTCCGCTCGACAGTGCTCGCGACGCGAAATCCTCTCAAACAACTTGGAAGCCAGGAGACAATTCTCTGCGGACAGTGCCTGAGGGTCGACAAATGTCTGCGTGGGCGAAAAGACGACCGCGGACATAATTTCTGTTTGCCTGCAAATATAAGAAGCTCGGTCATCGGCGATCCAATCAAAATTCGAGGTCGTGATGGAGAACAGAACGAGGATTTCAAGCACTGTACGAATGTAAGAGAACATGAGTTCATCATCCTCAACGCAAATTTTGCTGGTATAGAAGATGACAGTCGAGGTGAAAGTACTGTTGGAATCGCTGAAGTTCCGTATGGCTTGCTGCAAGATGTCGATGTTTTTATCTTGGTGGTGTAGCAGAGCTGCTGACTGAGGATCAGTCAAAGGGATGTACCAGCCTTCATCCGGCCCCAACATAGATCGTATTTTTTGCCAGACTCTGGACATCGTGGAGTGCAGTGGTTGACAGCCTTTGAGAATGATGTGTAAAAGGTTAAATTGATGGAACCAGCAAAGATGGCCGTATTTAAAGACATTCTTGTTCTTATAGAGACCAGAATCAGCCGCTTCTGGAGACAGAACATTGATTTGTGGTAAATCAATGCCCCTTCCGTACGGCAGGGAATGGCTCCAATTCTGGATAGAACATCGGTTGTCGCGAGGGCTGAATGGCTAGGGCAAAGCGGCAGTCACTTCTTGCACCCACTGTAATTTCCAAATATCTCGATACCCAGAAAAATTCTGTAAGACGTCTCGACACCATCTACCCATTCAAAAAACAGGTGTAAGCCATTCATTTCTGCGTCATGAAGATAAGATTTATTCGTGCATTATTCATTTTCTGAAACATATTCATCTTTTTCTAGAAAATGTAAAGATCTTTAGCCTATATGGGTAATTTTTATTCCAGGACGGGCGGACCTACAGAACGTGACTTTTATTCGATCGCATGTTTTGTATTGCTAAAGCTAATAGAAAGTGCTACGAATTCCCAAACAACAAAGGGTCGAACAAACTGCATGTTAGCTCCGCGGAGAGCATCATTGCATCGACATGGAAGCAGACAGCGTCCAGAGAAAATGTAACCTTGTATGTTTGCGCCCGAAATCAAGTGCTTCCAAACGATCGAGACTCCGTCCGTTCTAACACTGTACTATCCAAGAAGCGCTCTTGGTTGAGCGCCTGCAGCTAATAGTGCCACAACCGAAAACAACTAGCCGGTCCTTGATTTGGATTGTTATGACAGCCTTGGGTCGTTCCATGTTGGTAGTTCATTATATAAGTGCCACAGCTCCAAGTCTGGGTTTGACCACCATCTTGACCCAAGTGGCTTATATCCAGCTGCTCTTTGTCCTCCAAGGTACGAGATATTTCGAAAGAAAGGAAATTTAAGGGTTTGTTGGGGTCCTGGAAAAATACATCTTGTCCATAGTTGACAACTGCGGTTCCAAAATATCCTTTACAATCGGACTCAGAAAAGACGGTCACTGTGACTCCTGAAGAAGAGAATGCGAGGGAACCATAGTTGATGGGCTACGTATGATGAGGTCAGTCAAGGGCTGCAAGTAACGAAACTGCGATTACTTACGCCAGCGTTGGGCAAGTTTTCGTCTCTCACCTGGATGGACGGGCTCTTGCTGGTGCTTTTGAATGTCGATACGGCATTAACATGAGCGATGGCTAGATATAGACAGAAGAATGAGGCAAGGCAGGCCCTCGAGGCGCTGATGGAAAGCATATTGATCAAGTTAGATGTGAGCGTATAACAATTTGTAGCAGATCTGATCTCTGATGTCTAATCAAAAGAAAAATTACTAGATTAATGGAAGGCTTGGTTTTATAGGCTCAATATTCTTAACCGTATCCAGTTTCGGCCTATGTTGAAATCTATTTTGGAGCTCGGAAGGAGCTATTCTAATCCCCGCGTTGTTCGAGTGTTTTTCTGATTTAGGCTCATTGATAGACTTTCGATGTTAGCATTCAATTCTATTACATGGGCATCCCCTAGTGGAGCTATGTTCAGTGTTCTGCTCCCGCTGTACTAGATCCTCTGTCTACTCTAGGCACTTTGAAATGCGCTCGATATTGGCATTCATCTGCGGTTTATGCATTGCTTTCTGGAGCTGTCTCCAGTTTTGGAAGCATATCCAAATCTTGTACTCGAGAGATGAAAGAAAGGTCAACGATTATCTAGTGCTATAGGCATATGCCGGAACGACTGTGTACATGTTCAGAGAAGGAATCCTAAATAGTTTGTATAAGGTACTCTTCAAGGATTGTAGGGTTTGCTCTCTGTACGATCACCATTTGCAGCTATAGTACAGCTGCTCCACGATTCTATTTCTCTAACGCACGTGCTTAACATTAAAACATCACGATAAATCTTCCAGGACGATTGATATACGTCCGATTTCAAGCATCTTTCATGTATAGTTTACTACTTAAGCTAGATTGAAGCAATAGATATCCACCAGTCGCAGCTATTTCTGACGTTAATATGATTTTTTCGTACGTTGCTAACAGTATTAGAAGCTGATACACACGTCACGCGAAATTAGCCGATCTGCATTGCGAACCTATCCTTTGATTCGAGAATTGGGCGAGTAATGACGATGCGTTTGCGCGCGAATGAAATTACAAACGGTGAAGAGGCACTTTGTCTTTGAACTTCTGAATCGTGTTGTGGAGTTCCTCGTTTAGATGATTGGCGTAAGGGTGCTTTGCATGATGTGTCGATGCAACAAAAAACCACGTTACTCTCGAGATTGCTTACATTTGCGTTGTTATCATTAGGATAGGTGTACGCAGCCTCTGCGCAAGCTACAAAAAAAGGTGAAGCGAGTTCATCAGCAACACTTTGAGCGGAGTTTAAACAGACAGAGCCGTCGACTTGATTATTGCATGTGATGCCTGACTGCTTAAATAGATTAATGTTGCAACCAGAGACTGCTGTGCCCTCTGAAGAGCATGTAATGGGCACAGAGTAACCATCGACATAACTAACATCAATATCTGGTGGACCTGTATAGCTGCCTTCAATTTTGCTGCCGTCCGGGTTAAGATTTGGGCCAACATATATTCTTCCTGCCCATCCAGTTGGAAAAGTGTACTGGGTAGGTGAGGCGTTAGAGAGTATGGTGGCGGATGGATTATCTATTGGGGACGGGCCACCAGCATTTGAAGCAAACGAGAGAGACAATTGAGTTCCATACACATTGGTCAATGAAATTGTCATGTGACTGTTTGAATTATCGGTGTTTGTAGTACTTTTGACGTCTGGAGCACTTGTGACTGAAACAACCTTTGAAGTTGAGGTGGAGTTCCCTTCCCGAAGAGTCACAGTCACAGTAGCAGCGGGTGGGCAGTTGAATGGAGTCGCAGCTACCAGAGCCGCAAGGACCAAAACCGTGATCTGACAGGGAATTTTCATTTTGGGGCCAAGTTGTCCAGTGAATGACTTGTATTGGAGACTTGTTTTGAAGAACAGCGGCGCTGTCATGACCCTTTGTAGTGGCTCAGGATAACAGCTTTTGGATGTTCATGAAAGCATCCGTAAATGGAGCTCCATGGTATCATTCTTTCTTGGACCACTGGCTTCTCTTTTTCATTTCTCAGTCGACTTCGAAAATGACCTACGACGGCCAACGAGACGGCAAGAAAAAATTGTTGAGCAATGGCTGGTCCATTCCCAAACGAGTTACTCATCGAGATCTTTGCCAACTCAACGAAGACGGTCTGCAAGGCCGCACGGTTCATCTCGACTTAGTCGACCCTGAGCGCTGAATTCGTTTTCGATAGGGTGCATGTGGATGGGACGAGGGTTGGAAAACATTCACCGTTATCGCAGAACATCCCATTCTGAGCAAAAATGTGATCGATATGAGCTTTAACGTTCACCTTTTCGGGCAGAACATCGGCAGGAAGAAATACCTTTAACAGTTGTTACGGCAAATGAGCCTCGAGCTTCAGCTGTCTTTGGAGGAATCGTTGATCGGAGATATTGATAGCGATGATTACAGAGCGAAGCATTGCGGAGGGGGAAGGCCTTCAGGGTCAACTATATATCTGAAAGGGCCGGTGGGAAGTCGTACGTAGAGAATTATTCATAAGGTAAGTAGTTACAGCGTGGAATAGCCGAGCCGGGGCCGGAAATTTTTTTCTTTTTCGCCGGCCTCAGCTCAACTATGTGCATATGCTAAGCATGAATTCAAAAACATTTCAACACCGGGTCAAGATTTGATATTGTTGATACAGACTATACTACGCATATGCGTAGCAGAAGCAGAAGTTACAAAATCTCAAATCACACAAAATCTCAAACCACAGAAGAACCAGCCGAAGGGAAGCGCATATGCTTTGCATGAGCAAAGCATTGAGGCCAATTTCACTTTGCGGCGATACGGCGAGAGCGGCGTGTGGCTGTGTGATGCGTTAGCGTGGCATATGCGACGCTTATGCCATGCTTACCTGTGCCCTTGCCTTTGCCTTCAGCAGCGGCTTTCTTTGGGCGTTTGTTTGGGGGGGGCCTAAGAGAAATATTAGCAAGGCATATGCAGAGCATATGAAGTACCTACGGGCGACGGCCTGGCATACGATTAGCATATGCTGAGCATCGGGTTCGAATTGCCCCGGAATTTTCCGCCAATTATAAAGTTCGGCCCGATGCCAAGAAAAATTTCCGGCCCCGGCTCGGCTATTCCAACCTTTCATGAACTGGGCTGATAATAACCGCTCTAACCGCTTTGCAGAAAGTCGAACTTAAGCTAGCCCTAACGTCATGGTTTCCGTTAACAATCATTTTAAAAGTAAACAACTGAATTGTGAAAGCTTTTCAATTTCATGTGATTTAATGGCTCTAGCGAGATAAAGTGTGAGCTTGCCCAAAAAGCACTAGTTATGGCGCAGAAACTGCGCGCTACGACAATCTATTTGGTGTCCAAGAACATTCCGTCCTTGCTACCCCCTACTTAATAACAACCAATACATGCACTGTTACGATCCTCATGTTCGGGCGTAGTTATGCTAGTCGCATGCCGGTTGAAGAGGTAGGCGTAGGCGTTTTGACCTCCCATTGGCGGTCTACGTGTTCTGTTAATACTTTCAACGTTGTCCTCATTGCTTTAAAAAACGGATGCAAGGCAGCAAGATGCTGATTGAGTCGATCGATCTGTCTTTTCTCAAAGTTAATGTACATTTACTGACTTGATTTGGGTCAAAATACCTTGAATTGTCTTCCAGCCTGTCATAATGTCAATTGTGTTACCTTAGAAGAGCATGATGCACGTACAACACTTTTATTTCCTTCAATTCTGACCGTATTTCATCAAGATCAAGGTTCGGTATGTTATCTGCCGGTATCTCAAACGGTTGTTCGGCTGTGTTCACCGAGGTCCAGCCGAATCCCTGATGTAAATCGACCTGTTCGGGTTTGATACTATGCACTGGTTGACCGCTTACTTCAGGGTAAACCTTGTCGATTGTGGAGTCCAAAGATACATCAGTCTGATCGAATGTGCTCGCTTCATAGGTTGGGAAATACGCTTCCGGTTGGTTCTCAAAGTTCTTGACAAATTGATCCCATTGATCCTCAGAAAAAGGCTCTTCCTTTATAGAATTCATCTCAAGTAGCGAGAGAGAGTTGTGATAAGATTATCTCTATGAACTTAACTTCGTTTAATAGCCTTTCCAAAGCATCAAATTTCGATTGTTGGGTGTAGCGAAAATGGTAGCTGTTGCTTTAGCGGTGAGTCAAAGGGTCTGTGCGGATCCTGAATCCTTACGCACCATGGGTGGTTTACGTGCATATGGATGCATTGATCCACGCGTACATTTCCCACAATAATGGATGTTCATGCTCCTTAGCTCTACACACCTTGAATCCCTACACCACGTTGATGTGCCACTTGAATCTCCGAGCACCTTGGGATTCTATGCGCCATGGATCCCTATGCCCCACACATGCTTGAGAAACTTGAGGCCCAAGCTGTTCATGTAAGCATGAACTTCCGTCTCCTCTACCAATCAAGCGGTCTAAGTCCGATGCTAGTCAGGCACAGCACTTGGGACTTTGCCACAAGGATTCTTAACAACCTATTCACTATGCCGTGTTTAATATAAAGCACTCCTTGAATGCAGCGTCTTTCCCAAGTGTATGTTATCATGATCTGAATTATTTACATAGTAACAGATCCACAGCAAAACAGCAAAGCGTTAAGCCTTCGTCAATTCTCATATATCATCAGCTCCACTGAATAAAGCTGCATCATAGCAACCATGACATCGGAACGCGAGCCAACGAACTCAGTATATCAGACACCCAGAGTGGTAGAGACTCCCTTCTCCACTCATACTTATCAAGTCTGACAGTGGTAATAGATCGGTGCATCAATTTGCACATCATGTGGGGTTGAATGGTTTTCCGACCAAAAGCTTCGCAGGGAAATCAACATCCTTCAGACTCAAAACACCATCCTGAACGATCAACTGTTCCGTAACGGTCACGTAAACCAGCTCAACGAACTCCGTATAAGAACCCTCCAACATGACCAGAAAAGGTTGGCTGAAGTCACAAATTCGTCAAAACAAGCCGCCGCCAATCTTCAGCAAGATCTGAATACTCAACAAGCGACTCTTGAAGCGGAGAACAAGGAGCACGCTCTCACCATTCAGTCACTGAAACATGAGTTCAAGTGTCACGAAGTGACGGAAAGGTGTCTGGAGAAGCTGACTGGATTTCTAAACAAACTTGAGTTTTCGAACGAAGGGAGTTTGAGCATTGGCCTACCTGAAAGTATGGGTGTCGGCGCGTTTTTGCATGAACAGCAAAGCATGGAATTAGAACTGGAGAGCAAGAACTCGGAAGTGAGAACCTTGCAGCAGGAATTACAACGCACAACCAACGAGCTGCAGCACGGAAAGCTAGTGCTTAAGAACTTGTCGACGGATTTCCAGAACCAATCACAGAGCAGATCGGAGACTTGCTCCTCTTACGGTGATGAGGAAGCCGAAGTCAAGACAGCTGTGTTGCAACCGGTGTTTACCGGGCAGGGAAAGAGGAGACGGAGTTGATGGGGCGAAGCGCATGCGTTGTTTATATCTTTACTGTCGTGCTCGTAACATGCCTTGATTTATTTGTAAACTTCCTCCAAATAATGGAATTCATTGCTTTCGCTTCTGTCTACTGGACAAACATCAATCACAGCCTCAAGCCACTTAATCTGGATAATCGCGAGGTGGAAGGTCGAGCAAGTCGTTTTCTTCTTACAATCATGGGGGCCACGTAACAGAGGATCTGGCAACTTTTTTGTGGAAATATTTGTAACTTACCAGTCGGTAGAGTCTCCATCCCGGATCATGTCAACAGCACCTATAGTATTTCAGGCCAAGCACCCATCTAACTAATCGTCAAGTTGCCAAACAAGAGGTCCTCTGCCTCGGCAGCCAGAAGTGGATTGCAAAGAAGCATCAATTATTGGATGGCTTTAGACATATAAAAAGCCAACAGCGATCTCTCTCTTTCTGAAGCATACACAAACCTCACTTCTTTTGCGCATCAACCAATTATGACCATTTGCAAGCATCTTGAATGGTTACAGGTGACAAGCGAGAAAGAGCTTGCGCTTATAAATCCAGGCCGCATGACCAGAATCGTGGGGGAGCTGACTAATCCAGTATCTCAGCAACCATCTATTCTTTTATTTATAGGTCGGAAAGCAAAGAACCTTGCCCTCCGAGAGCTTTTCCCCAAACAAATCAAGAAAGGTTCTCATGATGGCATTGTCACTCTGCGAGTCGATAACAGAAGCCTCTACTCCGATCACCCTGTGCTCTTTGCCGAAAGCGACCCGTCTGTGACGATTCCATCGGTAGTGAACAACACCTCCTGCCACGAAACCGAGGCATCTCCTATTAGATGGGCCAAAGCCACAACGGTGCACAATATCTATGATATCTTGTATGGCCGACTTTTTTGTCTGTTCGCCGATGTACTGTGCATTTTCGCCGACGATTTCATCAACTTTGAGAGTGTCGTGGATCGTTTGAAAGCATGGGCCGCTGCTGGCAGCGGATCAACTCTGTTCAAGCAAACAAGACCAAGAGTTGTCATTGTCAAACGAGGTGACGAAGCCAGTCCAAGTCCTACATATGATCTCCTTGAGATGGAAGATTCTCAATCCAGCCTGCAGCAGAAGGTCCTAAGGAACTTCTACTCTTCCATCACTGTACTGCATTTGGCAGACGAGCAGATATCCCCATTAGCACGTTTTCGACGGCTACAAGAATTACTGCGGAGGCAGATGGATGAAATGCGTCAAGTTCGACAAAGCAATGGGTGTCTCTACTCCGCCATACATCTGAATAAATTCTTTCAAATGGCTGTATCGCATACAGCCGCCTCTATCCTTCAGCCTTTCAACTTTGTTATCGCAAGCCGAGAAAATAATGAAGTCGGGTCAGACCATACCGATCATGTAACCTCATTCTTACGACTTGGAACCCGGTACAAATTATCTTACGATGCCTTGACGGGCTTTATTGCTTCAAGCATTTTATTAGACGCGTACCCTCCGGGGATGCACAGTAAGGCCTTTCCTATGCAGTCAACAGATCATGAGCTGAATGGACGATTAGAATTTAATCCGAAGACTTTGTATGAAGCCATCTATCATCGCTCGTGCTTCAAGTCACTTATGGGCTCATTTATGGAGCGATCCTTTGCTGAGCACCTGGCCAAGGAGGAGGCTAAGGAGCAGGAACAGTGCATAGAGAAGCATCTGGTCACGTTTTTCTCGGATATGATATCGTCCGGCAAGACCGCGGCACAGATGCATCAAGAGAAGGCTGGCAGCATTGGCATATCCTGGTCGCAACTTAAGAGCAATAACACTTGCCTCTGTTGCCTTCGACGGAAGCCGGAAAATACACTTTCCTGCGGACACGCTCTCTGTGATGTCTGCGTCCGAATTTATGGAGATGAGATGCCTATCATGGAATGTCAATATCATATTGGTACTTGTCTCTTATGTCATTTCGGAAATCGCACCGTCAGACTCAAACCATTCTCTGCCGGTGACCGGATTATAAGTATTGATGGAGGAGGCACGCGTGGCGTTATACCCTTAGAAAAATTGGCCATAATTCAAGATATCATGGGACCGGAATTGGAACTTCAAGACTTGTTTGACATTGCATTTGGCACTAGTGTTGGTAAGCTCTCTTTCAGATCTCAAGACGTGTTTAATTATAATAATGAAACAGGGGGCCTCATTGTCTGCATTCTGTTCCTACGCTGCGTGCCAGTCGCTCAATGTGTTCAGATATTTGATACGCTAGCCCGGAAACTTTTTGAACGACCTCAAGGGCGAAGAAACATCATCACAAAGCTTCGTCTCTTCTTGAAGGGTTGGTATTCGGATGGCCATTATGATGTTACTATCCTCGAAGATTATCTAAAGGAAAACTTGGGAATTGACGATCGAATGTTTGGCTATCAACCGGGCATTCTTGCTACCAAAGTTGGTGTCGTCGCTGCTACAATTGGCAAAGCCTCTCCGATCATTTTCACGAACTACAATGGATCGGGCACAAGAAAAGAAACGTGTGGTAAGAATGGGTCTCGTGCCTAAAGGGCGAAAGACTGAACAACAAACTAGGATATATGCACATTCGCCCGGAGGCAATCGAGGATGAGCCGTGTATCTGGGAAGCGTAAGTCTCACATCTTTCAATAAGTTCGGTGACTGATCGTATAGTGGTCGAGGTACTTCGGCTGCACCCGTGTGAGTGGGTCTTCGGAGCTGTACAGCGAAGCATGACTGACTCGGAATAGTTTCTACCGATCAGCACATATCAAGGCCTCCGGACCTGTTCAGGATGGTGGGATGAGCGGACACAACAATCCTGTCAGGCCTGCGTTGTCGGAACGCCTACGGAACGATCCGTCTCTTCTCAAACCTGACATTGTTGTATCCCTTGGCACAGGTACCCAGAGGGCTTCAGTATCCCCAAGGGCTATTGACTTTCGCCATGTGATTCTCGACGGATATGTTCCTCGACTTTGGCGATCTTACATGTCTTCCTTTAACGGCCAAAAGATATGGGAAGAACTCATGAACTCTTTGGACGAGAGAAATCAAGAAGATTATATCCGATTGAATGTCTTCCTGCCCAGCGACGAACCGGCAATTGACAACATTGATCGCATGGATGAGCTGCGAAAGAGTGTGCATATACAGCCACGAAGTATTGAAGATTGTGAAAAAACTCTTCATGCATTGATCGTCTCTGCATTCTATTTTGAGCTAAGCAACGTTCCAGAATTCATCCGAGAAGGCCGATATCATTGTCGTGGTACAATAAGATGTCGCCTTCAGGGTAAAGCCGTTGTTGACTTATTGACGCGATGTCATAAATTCAGCTTGGTCTTTGTCACTGACGTTGAGGCCTTAGGATACTATGGGGGTGATCTGGATCTGTGTATCTCGTGTCATCGGTATCAAAAGAACATTGACTTTTTCGTCCGTCATCCAACAGAAATGATGACCATCTATGTACAAAGTGTTACACAAGGACGACGAAAGATTAGTGCCTTCCCTCAGAATATGCAGTGGTTTAAAGATCAACAAAAGCTCGAGGCCCAATTCGGAACAGCTTATCACAGGGACTTGCAGCATCGATCTTGCAAAACATGTTTTCCAAATTCGCTTCATCAGAATTCAACGGCTCTAAAGAGACGAAAGTCTGATGATCAAGTGAACTTTCGAGTGCGCAAGAAGCCTCGACTACAGCTGGGAGGTATCGGATCCCTACCGGGGATTCCTGAGAATTCGGAAGACATATCGATGAATTTCTAAAACGTCACACTTCACTGGCCTGCAAAGAATGGATTCAATGTGAGACATCAGCGAGGAGATTGCGGAACCCCTCATGTAATCAATTGCATGAGCAATGGGCATGAAGCACAAGCTTCGTATAATAATAAACTTGGTGTAAAGATCACCCTGCTTGGAACTAAGTTAATAAGGGTTAGCGTTTTCTATTATAGATAAAGCAATAATCAAAGTATTAGGAAAGGAAGCAGATTTTCACTTTTCTTTTGCTACCAGAACTGCGATGTGAGTTGGCGTTAGGATAAGAATTCTCCCTGATCTTTCCCCTTGATCATCTCTTGCTGAACGCCTGGATCCCTTCCTTGGATTGGCGTTAATGATGAATTGACTTCTGGCCATGTCTTTACGGTTTGTAATATCACTGGCTCTCTTCACAGCCCGCCAGGGAAAGTTGTCATAAGTATCTACAAGGGCGAGAATGAGTTACTTTAGGGTCGTTTGAGTTCTATTAATGAAGACTTAATAGCTCTGAGGTTCCATGAAGCCGTCTGCAGAGCCGTTCGTGACACGGTCCACTGTGAATCGGACTAGTGACAAGATATCGGCAATACACACAAATCTTTTCGGTCGGGCATGAATAGGAAGGGAAAGAGACAAGATAAGAACTCAGGGGCCAGCATGTACATGACATTAGACTTGATTCTTCAGCTTATTCGCACCAGATATGAGCAATCTAGACCAAAAGCATTACGCTAGTTCGCAGAATTCAATAAAGTGAGAAGAGTCGAGAGGTTCTTGCTTCAGATGATCCTCATCCATATTCTCGAATACGTACTTCCGGCTCAAGTCTTTTCGATACAGGATTTCATAAATATGCTGAGAGATCAACTCACTGACTTTGCAAAGGAAATCTCCACGAAACTCCTTTAAAACATCCAAGAACAATGAAAATAAAGACACGGGTAATCTCTCGACCCTGGTTTGAATTAGCTATCGACAAGAACTGTCAGTAAGGAAACCCACTCGTAATTCTGAATGTTGTAGTCGCCGCGTGTGGGCACCAAAGCAAGGATCCCGGGAGAAAATTGTAGCTGCATCAAGTGCCAATTACGTCCGCTCCGAAGTCTGTCTTTAAGGGATTGAAGTTTTTTTTGATATTCGTTACCCGGTGCTCGGTGCTTTCGAGTCTGTTTCATATCAGGATACGCTTCCGTCATCAAATCAGCCAAGGCCAGAGAAGATGCGCGCCCAAAAACCTCTTGGTCCGCCGATGTCTGTCTCACTTGGCCTCGACTCATGTAGCCATATTTTAGGGTCCTTGGCACACGTCTAGGTCTTTGGCTCTGATGATGTCCCTCTCGTTCGTTGCGGTGAGCCATCAGGAAGGTCAAGTAATATCGTCGTAGGATCGAGGTTATGGAGACTGTAGTATCTAGGTGATCGAGGGCTTGTATAGTCTGAGAGATACTATTAATCGGTTGAAGAACCGGAAGGCCTTCATTGCGTCGAGTGGCGGTACAGGCATCGCGCAATTGGTAGAAGGCATCCGGACTGGCTATAGCAAAGAACAGACGAGTCAGAAGCCAAATCCCGTTTTCATCCTCGTTCTGGCTGCGGTCAGCGAAGATCTGATATATGTCGGCTGGTTGCATCAAATTTTTAGGGATGGGTGAAAGCTGATTGAAGAACGCAGAAACGCTTGATTTAAAGGAGCACTGAATCTTTGGTATCTTGTTCTGAGTTTTCTCGGACTCTTGAGCACCGGGCTTTCTTTTCGCCCCTTTGCCCAAGATAGCCTGCCTTTCAGAGACGACTGCGGCCTGGTTCTGTCTCAGCTTTATTCGGTGCGCTTTCTCTTTCTTAGCCGCAAATTTGTCCTTGACTTCATCGTTGCGGACTTGATCCCTCTCCTCTTCTGTTGGACTACCCTCGTTCCTGTTGTCGTCGTCACTGTTCTCTGAATATTGTTCTTGGTGTTGATCTCGGAATTCCATCATCTTCTTTCTGATGAATCCGTCAGGGCAAGTTCGAGGGTCACATTCGCGATAACCCTGAATATCCCATTCCTGATCAGCATAATTGACAGCTTCTGCGAGTGTATATCCTGCGCTGAAACCCTGATGATAGACCCGGCAGAAAGTGATGATAGCCTCTCGACGTGTCTGGTGAACAACTTTGAAGGATATCTTCCACTTATCTAGAGTAGAGGTCGGAAAATATGTCGCAGAGTGACGTAGAAACTGTGCACAATCTGATCGATGATAAGTGCTGTTTGTTCCTTTGAACTTCTCTTCAAGGAGATTGGCGTGTTTTGGTGGCACCGCCACCCAATACTTGTCTCCTTCATGAAGATAGTTAATGGAAAGCAGGCCCCCATCCTCGCAGTGCATAACGAAAGGCGCTCCGAACACATCGTCGGCTTGGTAAGCATAGGGCCAATGGATCCCAGGGATGCGCATCTTTGTCTCAGAGAGACGATTGCCCTTGAGAGGCCAAATGGGGGAGTTGGGAAGGCCAAGACTTTCTCGAGCTGTCGTTGTTCGTACATCTATATCAAAGCAATATCGAACGTTCTCTAAACCGGGTTTCTCATGAAGAAGCTGCTCAAACCGCTGCACAGCCGCGGTCTTCGATGGTATATTGACTGGTTCGGAGTCTGCCTCGAAAACGTCGTTCTTTTCACTTCTCTCGATGACAAAGGTGCCGTTGCTTTGAGGTTGAGCCCAGAAACAGTATCCCTTTTGCTTTGTATGATGGACACGCTTCGACAGGCTTGCTATGTCTTCTGGTAGAAGTACCTTGCAGATGCCGACTTCCTCCACACCAAGGTCTCGAGCATACTGTAGGAGTGCAGGAAAATCAGACCACTGTTCCATTGTCGGGAGAAGCCGAAGTACCCCATCCTGCGTCTCATAAGGGATAGAGAAGCCAGATTTATCTACCTGAGGTGGAGATTGAGGAGATTGAGTATCATGGGAACCGTGAGGTCGTTCTTGATTGTGGGACGAAGTCTGGAGAGCTGTGGGAGCAAGGATGGGGCGATGAGATTCCTGATTACTGGGCAATTGGTCGACTGCGGAGGTGTCCTTGCGGGGTTCATGCAGTGTGTCGCCTGTGAAGGAATTTTGGACAGATATAGTATCCGGAGGAGGCTGACGATGTTCACAATCGTGGAATAGATGATTCGAATTCATATTTTCGGCCGGGGAAGGCTGGCGCGAAAGCTCGTCGTCGGTGGGTTGGAGGGGTGTTACATAGATAGGGCGAGCAGGTTCTTGGTTGTGAGGCAATTGTAAGGAATCTTTGATAAGAGGGGTACAGGACTCGGAGGTTTCTGTATAGTTACCGGTGGCAGTTGGGAGAATGGCAGGTTGAGCAACCCGGTGACCATGAGAATGCGTATCCAGGTCATCGGTGGGGTCTGGAAGGAGCTCGGGTTCACCAACACGATGACACATGATGATAGAGTCAAGCTCTGCAGACATGACGCTTATTTCATCATATATGAGCTCCGATCTATCGGGTTCGGTTTCCAGTAAACGAGAGATCACGGAGTTGACATGACTACGAAGGTTTCTTAAGGTCTGTGGCATTGATACGTATGTCAGCACATGTAAGTCAGAGGGATGCTGGGGCTCAATGCACATCCTGAATAGCTGCTGCCATTGACATAAAATCTTCTTATTCAAGCTGAGGTACCAGTGGTTGAGGTTTGTTATACCAGCAACGCAAATTCGTTGTAATAGCCTACACTGGCGTAGTCCATCGCAAATCCGGAAAATGACTAATCAATAGTACCTAACGTACTAACGCCTCATATTGAATAGTACGAAATCAAGAACCTCACCGAATCTTTCATGCCATCAATTTCAAGGCATCATGGTGTCAAATCAATTACTTCTATGATTTCAGTTTATGAAGATGTATTTATAAACAATTTCTCTTTATTCGTCAACAGTTCGAGTGACAGATATATATATTACGGCCAATGTTAATAGTCACGCTTTGCAGACCATGACAAGACTTAGTGTTCTAAGATGTTTTAATCACCTCCTTAATGTGTAATTTGATGTAGAGGCATAGGAAGAAGTAAAGTGTTAATCGTTGACGAAGGTTATATGTTCATCGGTAGTCCTAAGTAAAAGTCGATCTATGCAACGTCATCAGCCTTCCACACGCGTTTAGGGAAAAGTTTGTCTACATACTTTTAAGAGCAATAGTCAACGAAAAAATTGCCGCTTAATGTCCTCAATTATATGAACATTGACGTTGCTGTGAGATGTCGAAATCTGTGATTTTTGCTGTAGACGTGAACGCGTTTTCCTGTGTTTGCGCAATTACGATTGCCTACGTCCCTAGGATTTTGCATTCTCATCATGCAGTCTTCCATCCCATTTTCTCGCCTGATATCACCGACCCAGCTTCGGATCACTACTCCATTCATTCATCGGCCACTTTGTCCTTGTCTCCACTACATCTGCAAAATCTATTATCCAAAACCTCGATTTACATCTCTACAAACATCGAAGCTCTTCTCCATCTTTCATCCATCTCGATAATTGTCTTGTCCACTGGGTAAAGATGAGTCTTGTGGTATTTGGGCCCATCTCCTAACCTTGGAAAACCAAGTGCTGGGCTTTGGACAAGTCCTTTGAGGCTCCGCCAGTGATGCATGATTCAGAGGGTAGGACAGAGACAATAGAAAAAGCGCCGGCTGAGATAAAGAAGTTGAACCAGGCTCTTTTGACGGGTGGTAATGGCGAATTTGACAGGCGATACAGATGACAACGGGGACTATGGCTTGCACTTCGGCTCAGTTGACCCTTTTCTTTTGTCCCATCAGCGATAGGAGATCAAAGTAGATTCTCTCTCTTTCTTTCATCATGATTTTACCTCTTCTTTGCTTGTATTATTCTTTTCTTGAATGTTCTCCTGAATGTGAGCGGATAGGCTAGATTCTTGGGTTGTTGTTGACGTATGAATACTTGCTAGTTCGATAGATTCGAGTACAGATTCGCTGCAAGTTTTGAGAATCTCCGACTTCTGAGAATTCGAATCATAATTAAGCTGTGTCCCGAAAACAGTAAACTGTGTCTCGTCGACGGAAGAATAGTCAGATGTTGAATATGTGCTAGGATCTTGTGATTGTGACTTGAAGCTAGACAGGCACGACTTTGAATCGGATGCTCCAGTTGTGACAGTCCTCTCATAGGTATCCATAGCAGTGTGCAACACTTTGAACATAACTTCGCGCATCCAGTCCACAACATTTCTCATTGAAGCTCTTGCTTCCACGATAACAACATCTCTAGGATCTTCCACTGCCCAGCATCTAAGAACCTTCGAGTAGTAGGTGTCGTATGTGTAGTCCTCTCTAGAAACCCAATGGCACCGAAGCCTCCACACTTCACCATTGGTGTCAAGAGATAGCACCCACGCCTGATCATAGTAATCATCTCCCTGACCAATTGCCAGATGTAGTCTGAGAAGGTTGTAGACGGCGCTGGCTCCATTGTGCATGTTTTGTAATTTGGCCACGTTCATGGTCCCCGATGCTCCCTTCAGCTCGGCAAAGAATATGGGAAACGCCAACTTGTTTTTGCTTGGGCTTGCGAGTCCTTGTAGCTTTTGAACGGCTCCGCCTGGGAATAATTTGGTGTGATATCCAATGGCATAATCCGGTTGCGGGGGTACAACCTTGGGATCGTGATTAGCATAATGCGGAGTCCAGTGTATCCATTGCCTGTTCCAGTGTTCCTTCAAGGTCTTGCAGGTGTCGACTTTCCTCACAGGAAAGATCCTTGGGAACACGCTATGCGAAACACTGTTCTCATTGGAGCTGCGCCGTACAGCTTCCCGGATACCCTTGATTTCATGATCCTCGGGTGGCACAGATGCGCGTTCTCTTCCCAGCAAAGAGTGAAGCGCACTCCAGTTCTTGGGTTCCTCATCCTCTGCCTCAACGACATGGCGTGCTTCCAGTATGTCATCGAATCCCGTATCGTAAGCCGTGATAGACTTGGTGGACTTTGAGGATAAAAGGCTTGCGCTTCCTTTTCGTTTTGTCTCTGAATGACTAGAAATTGACCGTGCTCCATTTTTATAGGTCATGATATAAGACCACTGTTTCATACTTAGCATGTTCGTTCAAAACGAAACAGCGTGCTTAACATACCTCAGAGCCCTTGCTATGAACGAACTTCCTTTGGTATTGGCCTTGAGCCTTCTGAAGAGCTTCTGGGGTCAACTGCTGTGGTTGAGTAGCTTGAGCGTCGACTGCGGTATTCTCTCTGTCATTGAAGTCCGTTCCAAGTCCAATGGTGCTACCTCTATTATTGCGTTTGAATATGTGCCCTGAAAGAGATTGACAGGCCCGCTTCGTATGAGGTTGCTGATCGATGGGAGAGACTTTTCGTTTCTGCCCTCGTTCGGAGTGTTCTGTCGACGTATACTCTGGATTGACTGTGTATGAGCGCTTCCTCTTCTTTGATGGACGTGGAACGCCGTCGAGCTTGTCAAGACGACGTTTCAGACTTGGCGTCTGGTGTTTCATGGGCAGAAGCCCTGATTGCGATGAAGCGTTGTGGGTGAAGTCTATGCTCGAACTTGCAGATGTGAGATCTAAAAGTAGAAGTCTGCAAGGACTCGACGCTAGTGATGTTTTCGCCAAGACTTGATATGCTCCAATCAATTCGCACCCTTAGATTCTAGACCAAACTCTCACCATAACCGAGTACCGAGGTTCAATTTTTCTGTTTATTTAGGATCATATCAAGTCTACAAATTCTTGCTACGACGGGTAATACTGGCTGTTCTGAAAATGACTCGTTACATCTCAATAATCTATTATTGATGTAGGTTCTGATTCTAGCTATGTATGCTTTGGTAAGGACTGATTGAAGGAAACAGAAAATTCTAAACATTCTTCGCGGCTTCACCAAGTTAACTCTTCGTCTTTGCTGCCGTCTGCCACTTATCAATAGTTGACCATCAAGCTCTACAGCTCAGACTCGATAGGATTTCCAGAATTCCCAGAGGCACTCCCCGTGTCCGAAGGTGCTGTAGGCTTCGGATCACGCTTCAGGCCTGTCACTGGAGGCACTAAGTTGTCAATGTCTTCATCATCCGCATCGCTTTTCTCATTCTCGTTATTGTGTGTCGCTTCGGAGGCTAACCATGGCATATCTTTGATATCATCATTGGTCAGCTTCTCTCCGGTGTCCGGATGTTCATTGTTTTCACGGCACTGATCCAGTTCCTCGAGCAGCATCTCAGTTTGGCGGTCCAACGCTGCATCAATTCGTTTAAGTTTGGCGGGGCTGACCCCCTTCATCCCTGAGAGCGCTGTCCTGGTGCTCAAGTAACTTTCCCCCCGTACCTCGATAAAGTAGTAACAAATGTTATTACGGCCCTGGCCCTGTCTCTCGGCCCGCTTAAGAAGTGTTGTTGCGGTATGAGCGACCTTGACTCTCCCACAGATTTTCAACTCACCGGCCGCAATGTCATTCGGCGGATCCGCAATTCCATATGTTCCCTCGTTCAACCATTGTCGGGCGACCCCTTTCCCAAAAGTCGCCCCGGGATGTATATCGTAATACGGGTTCATATCGGTTCCACGATTGACAATGACCCGTGAGCCAAAGCCAGCGCTTCTGACAATCACGACTTTTCCAAAAGATGTTCGACCATCTGACTCATCAGGTATTGGGACGCTGACTTTGGTTTTGACACCACCTTTGGTGGAAGCTTGGCCGCCTTTTTTGGTGGCTTTGGTGTCTCCAGCCGGTCTGGATGACTCTTCGCTTGTTCCAGATCCGGATCCTGCTGCATTTGTGTCTGGGTGAGGTGGAATTATAATAAGCCATTTTCTGGGGTAGCCCCGCTGCTCATTCACTAGATCCATATGCTGATTTATCTTGATGAGTTTTTCTCTTGCGATGTTGTCAGTTGGATCCTTCTTTAACGCTTCAATGGACCCCTTCGCGTTTTTGAAATTAGCAATGAACATGGGAACGTTAATGAGAAAGTCTTCTAAATTGTTCTTCGGAAGCTTGTTCTTGACATTCCGCTGCTTTATCTGCTCGTTCAATTTTCCCAATTCGAGCTGGGCGGCTTTATTATCGAGATCGTCCATGAGCTTCCCCAAATGAGGTGTAGCTTGTTCATAGATTTGCTTGCAGAAGTCATCTGGCTTTGGTCCGCTTTGCTCGACTTCCATTGAGTGATTGCCGTTATCTTCGTCGTCTTCGTAAGCATTCTCGCTAAATTCCTCAGTTTCAACACCGAGGGCTTTGGCTGCCGTGTTGACACCTATGTTGTGAAGTCAGCCCTGCAATGAAATAGAGTAAAAGTGAGGGTTCCGGAATAGTTTCGAACGACTCAATAGAGCTTTGCCTACTTCTAAAAGCCTCTTCAGCGCCTTCATACTTGTTCTTGTCTGGGTGTAAAAGCAATGCGAGCTTCTTATACGCTTTTTTGATCTCCTGTTTTGTGGACGGATCGTTCACTCCGAGAATTTGATAATACTTGTTTGGTCCACACTTCAGCACCCGTTCCACTGCTTGCTTCTGCTCGTCGGTGTAGTTTTTCTGGCCTTCGCCTGACGCACCATCTGGGGATGTGTCCGGAGGGGCTGCACCTTGAGATGCTCCAGCCTGTTGACGTGCTTTATCAGCTTCGAGGCGAGAAGTGTCCGGGCCTGGCGTGCTCTGCGGGGTGGCAAGGCCGTGGGGTGCCTTTGCTGCTTCTGCCTGTTGACGTGCTTTATCGGCTTCGAGGCGAGAAGTATCTGGGCCTGGCGTGCTCTCTGGGGTCGCAAGACCGTGGGATGCCTTCGCTGCTTCTGCCTGTTGAAACGCTTTTTCCGCTTCAAGATCAGCTCCAAATTGTGCCATGGCTTAACTAGAGGGTTTCTTGTTTAGGCTAGGCTAGCTTTCCTACAAGAATCAAACTGCTTGAAGACAATATGAGATCCTTGGAGTAAGCTTGTTCAAAGATCGGATCAACCGGTCTGTTTTGTAAGGTTGTATTAGAGCTCAAAGATCTGGTTTTGTTTGAATTATCGAAGAGAGAAGTGGTGTTCTTATAAGCTTTCTCAGTCAGTCTTCTACTTGATTGCTTTGCGCAATTTTCGGCTCCATTATACCGCCATGAGCCAATTCAAGCTTCCCTGACGGTCAAATTCGACTGCTTTTCGGTAGCTTTCTGGCTGCAAATGGAAGCTTCCAAAAAGTCCGCTTCGAACATTCAGAAACACAGGCTTTCACACATTCAAAATTTGAGGCATGTTTTGGCATCATTAAAGGTCTGCTTTTTCTCATTCTTGCTGACTTCAAGATCATCATCCTTTTTTTTTCGTTTTGCAAATCAAGACATGAACAAATCAAAGTTATTAGCATTGTTGACTGTGTGGATCGCCAACTCGTAAGTGAATCAGTTGCAACTCGAATGAGCTGACATCCTACTTTTCAGCGGTGCGGATAAAGTGCCGAAGGCTTTGTCCTTTGAAGTGGATATAACTTGGAACTCAACGAGCGTTAATACAAGCATGCAAACAATGAAACCACTAGCAGCAGCGCCAGGGCCTATATCTTCGACTTCAGTTATTCATCAAGTCGTTATTGACAAGGACAGGAAGACTTTGTTCACTCCGGATCAACTAAGTGCATCCATTGGCGATATCATTGTGTTTACACCGGTGGACCTCGGTGACACTGTGGCTCAAGCTACTTTGGACTGGCCTTGTCAAGCACAAGTCGTATTAAGTGCCGTTAACTTCTCCAGATTGATGTACCCATACTTGGTTACAACTCAGAATCCAGCATGGTTTTACAGCTCATCGCATCAGCAGGACTGTGCGCTTGGTGGCAGCGACCAAAGAACGTTTAGCCTCAATCCTTCAGATCGACACTTGGTTAATGTTAGCACTACATTGAGTGGCATTCCAACAGCCTCAATGAGCTCCTCAGAAGCTCCAGGCATGGTTTGGACTGGCTACGGTGGTTCGACTGGCTTAGCACTTACTGCGACTCCTTCATTGGGTATTTCGCCCATGAATTTCAGCATTTGGGCAACCGGTGCCCCAAGTGCGACTGCGCAACCGTCACGGATTTCGTTTCCTGGTCGGGCTTCGGCGAAGGAAGTGTCTAGGGGTATGATTTGTTTCTTTCTTTCCTATTGCTATGTTATAGGAATATTGTAATGTAGATAGATATAATGAGAGGGAAACAGGACGAGCGCGCAAAAATGCAGGTTGGAATTGATACGGAAAAATAAGCTTCATGAGCGCTCTGTATCTGTGACCCTAATTTCCGTTTCGCAGATCGTGTAATCCATCATTTCTAGTTCCCAAGTGATACGACCATTGTCCATCTCGAGGCTTATTCATCGCCTGCTACCATACTGGAGCCTCCGTAAACTTGAAAACCTCGGGGGTCCGACAACCTCCATGATGGCTGGAAGATCAAGCTTCACTGCCTAAGTTTAGAGTCAGATCCTTTAACGTCAACGAGGATTCGTGAAGCGTAAACAATATCCGTTAGCTTTGCGATGATGGCCAACTGCTGTTTGTCTGCCTGATATTTGTTGCTTTCAAATGCCTGCATGGTGTTTTGAAGAGCCTGGCAACGTGATTCTGTCTCCGCCCGGTTGGTTCTCTCCATGTCGAAGGCTAAATCGAGAGATTGTCGTTCTCGGACCTGAACATCCAAGTCTCCTCGACACTGGTTGTAGGCTGCCCACAGGTCCTGGTGTTGCATACAAAGATCTTGATGTTGTATCTTCAGTTGGTCAATTGCCAAACAATCCTCGTCTCGCTTTTGTTGTTCTTGCTGATGATTAACCTTGTCCCAACCGCCCAACACAGGTTGCAATTGTGCTGCTTGTAGAGCTTTCGAGGAGGCTAAGGTACATGCCAGAGAAGGGGGGTCTGAAGGCAGACAAAATCTTACACATTCTTCCTAAAACAACAATTTTGTCAATGTTGTGGTCAGAGGGTTTCCAAATCGATGCACTGACAGTAAGAGGGGAATGGATAGGTCTGGACATGGTGTAGGGCTTGGTAAAGTAAAAGAAGCAGTTTAAGTATGATTACAAGTGATAAGACACTGCAATGATAATGAGGATAGCAAGCAAAGAAGTCTGTGGGTAATAGGTAATCATAAATAGTATTATGCTGCGCTCTATCTTGATGAAACTTTTTGATGCTTACAAAAACTAAATAGTGTTATCGTCTGGATGTAGCGGTAAGCCTATGATAGTTGAACAAGTATGGGGATAAATGCTCCACTCACACTGATGGTGAAGCTGAGCAGGTAATCTAGCCATATGGAGAACGCAGCTAGAGTTGAAACACAATAGGATTCTGATGGGAAGGAAGTGTAAATTCTAGCTGAGGCGCAGATGCATGTCATATTCCTTTACACTTGGGATGAATGTTCATTGGATGACAGGGGTTTGAGGTTGGGGCTCCCTTCGGGTAGATCCCTACTAGCTAGAGCAGCGGGCCAAGGAAAGAGGATGTTATAAGGCACAGACAAATAAAAGGATGCTATTCAAGGTTCAGACGTATGTCAGTCAATGGCGTTTTAGAACACGTGGAATGCACGTCACATCAGGCTGCACTAGCTGAGCTTAAAGACGACCTCTAAAACCTGCGTGAAACAACACCTCCCCTCTGTGAAATAGATGTGGGTGTGAATTCCCAGACCATCAATAATCATCTCGCAATCATGTGACTCATCCTAATATTTTATCTCGCAAAACGATGCCCCTGCTCAAAGAACGCCTCATCGTAGACTTCACAAACATGTGTGCGAAGGTTATCTACCCCGACTTCCTCCTCTCGGAAGCAGTGTCTTCGGCATTGACTCCTTGGGGGTTCTCTGGCTCAGACGGTATATTATATTCCTACGTGTCAACACAAAGTGCAAGAGGGTCAGAAGAGGCTTTGATCAACCAGGCACACTTTTCAAGTTTAGAAGTCGCCTGAAATTGATAGAAGTCAGGATGTATGAGTACTGGCTCGTCAGTGATGTTTTTTGATTTCAGTAGTAGGACTCTGCATTTGAGATTTTTATAATAGTTCAGATAAATGAGATATACATAATCTACGATAAAGATTGGCGCGGGAAAGAGAACTTTCCAATTGGTGATCTCTGCAATATTGGAGGGTTGGGAATGGAGAAAATGCGTCGCTTATTGCCAATGGAATGACTGCCATCTTCTAACCCAGGTCTGATCAGGTCCTCAAACTGGGTTCCTTCCTTCTTTCTCTGCTTTTTGACTTCGCGCTTTACAGGCTCAAAGTCCGCTGGACCTTTATGCCTCGGGATAGGATATTGCTTCTCCTATTGTGATTGTCAAGCATTGTAGGCAACGTTGCGTCGTGGGGTCTTACCATTTCTTGTTCTGATGGAGGCCACCCGGGCTGATCTGTCGATTTGTAGATTTGGTATTTATCATTGCGATTTATGACGACGTAGATGTTTGCGTCAGCGATCTGCGCCAATTCATTTGCCTTTCTGAAGAGGCTTTGAGTTCGTTTTCGGGCTTTCTCTCGGACAATATGTCGCTCAGTTCTAATTTTCGCCATTAGAACAGAGGGGAATGATATGACCGTTTCTTTATGGAGCCATATCTGAGATATATACCTCCAAGACGGGGATCTATACTTCAGGGTAATATATGGATGCCGCATCCTATCCTGGATACCCCTGAATATTAGAACCAGGCCGCAATCCTTTCCGTGAGCTTAGCTCCAAAGAACCGCGAAAGAGAATGGATACTATGCCATTCAATTTAGGATGCTATGCCTCTAAGATGTACACAGTAGATGGGGTTTCAACATAGTTTCTAGCAAGAATGACCATAAGATTTACTCACTGTTACGCCATGTGTCGCTGGTGATACTTATGGCATTTTAGTGATTATGGTCCGTGTTGCTTACAATCCTGAAACGAGGTCCAGGAGAGAAGAAGTGACACACAAGAAAGTGGCATTTTACTTTGTCAGAAAGAAGCACTGAATACATGAACACTACCACCTTTATTAGACTGGAGAGGCCACTTCTGATGTAAAGAAGAAATCATGCCAGCAATGAGAGAGTTGGTTTTGCGTGTTGGATTACTATCATAGTCTCCAACTGTTTATCTTACAAAACAACAGAAAGCATGTATTAAAAAACAGTATCTTCCACATTGCCATCACCAAAATCAATGCCCCAGTAGCTCAGTAAAGTGGATTCTGCGTTTGCTCGCCTCTGAGATCTTTCCTCCAATGCGTCTTCCAAATCTGCATGCGTCTTGGTCACTTTCTCGAAGAACTTCATATCAGCTGCTTGAGTATCTTTATAGTAAGCCAACTCTTGCAGTAAATAGCCATTTGTCCGCGTAAGCTCTATCACGCGTTCCGCTGAAGTAGTAGGTTGATGTTGCTTCGATATTCGTAGCCTGTGAGGCAATTGCTCGTAAGTGGATGTCGTCCCACCGTTTCTTGCAATTCGATCGTCCAGAGCAATAACATCACCCGCTCTGCCGGAGATTGGCCGCGGGCGAAATGCTGGATGTATCGATGATAGTCGCTGCGTTAATACAGGATCCTGCAATATCGCATGACGGTTTGAAGCAGATTTGCGTGATGCAGCCTTTGATGTTTCAGTGTGGCTTGTATCTTGCCGTTGACGCTGTTCCTCAGAGGGCGAACTGCTTGATGTGGCATTCTGGTTTTGTGAGTTGTTTAATGTGGCACCAAAGCCAAAGATGTCTGCTGTGAAGATGATCTCGGGTGACTTTTCAGCAGCAGGACGATAGCGGTTACTTGAAAGTGTCTTCATAGTTGCCGAAGGAAAATTCTTTTGAAGAATGTTTCTGAACATAGTAGTGGAGTAAACCGTCATGCATTATAGGCGGGGGCACACTTTCAGGATGCTCTAGAGGAAACAATTTCTGGCTGTCAGGGGCCGTGAGGACGTTGGGGACCCTCGAGATTTTGGGATGTTTAGTTGTTTCAAATTTAGCTCTGTTGTATGTCAGTTATATTACGATGATTGGTAACCCTTGCTTTTTAATCAATCATATAGATCTTAATGCAAGTAAGTGAATCTTGTCAAGATCAAGGTAGAAGGGAGCGGGAATTGAAGCACAAGGGAACCAGATTTGAAGAAGAAAGATGCTCTGTAGCAATTCAATGATAATTCGTAGTTCTGACTTATTTTTTTGAAGAGTGAGGGCGCACCCCTGGCGCACAAATGCTAATTGCGGTGCCAGATCTCGAAAACAAAAAGAACATGAGTTCAAGGATCGTATGGAAGGTGGGTGCTCCAAATTGGGAGGAGGTGCTCCAGATATAGATGTGGAGCACGACTAGGGGACGTAATCGACAGGAGGACCGCAAATTGTAACAGGAACCAGAAGTGGATGCCAGAGCAAGAAGTGAATGCTGGAGGATGCCGGAGTTACAGACGAATAGGATCGATCGTGAAGTAATCACGAGGCATGGGTTATTTAACACAACTCATACTTTCGAATACAATTACGTTTCATTCATTTTTATTACCGAAGTTCCAGCTGTATATAGCAACTTGGCCATCTAATTTCAAAATCCCAGCATGCCAGATTCCACAAAGCCATCGCATACTCATCTATTGCGCTCAATTCCTCATTTGCCCATGAAATTTAGTTTCAATGCAAGTAGAGGACCAAATAATTTCACGACAGAAAACGGGAATAAACGTCGTTTCCTAAGAAAATTCCAGAGCAGTCAAGCTGAAGAAAGTCAAAAAGGGAAAGAGCAGCGCCACCAAAATATGATGAAGCGGCAAGAACGACTCAAGGTATTATCTGCTTCGAAACCGGATTATTTAAAATCACTCGACATGAAAGAATGCATGCTGGAGGTTCAAGGGATGTTGGTGGGAAAGCTTGCTGCTGAAGCCAATCACTTTAAGGGGCTGGCAGTGATTCCCAGATTGTCTATCACAGACTTTGATGAACGGGTGAAGGAGGTAGCAGAGGTAATACAGGCGCTGCAATATTGACGGCGAACTGCTTTTTGTTCTCGGAATTTGCAAGGAAAGGTGGACGCTTGTAGTGCTACAGTTTATCAAGTCAAGCAATGACAAAAGTAAAAAGCAATCGAAACGCATTTGGTTATCATTCAGCCAGGCCTGTGCAGGTGATCTGCAAGATGGTTTGCTTGGGTTTACGGATCCTCGATCTTCATAATTCCTCCTCAGATTCTTCATAATTCTCGAATTGACGAATTAGCTCCTGAACATTGGGCTGCCGGACCTTGAGCACCGCCTGGAGTTTTTCTGAACGGGCATCTTCAAGAATGTTAGTAGGAGCAGTCAACTTAAGTCGTTTGCCATTATCCCGCGCCACGAATCGAGACTCATAAGACAACTCTAGGGCAGTGACCATAGAGAGCTTGTTGAGTGAGTCGGCTTGACGCTTATGAAATCTATTGCCGGCCATGGGCGAAAGCACCGTGAACAGGCGCTTCTTTTTATCCATCCGAGTTTTGAAGAGCAGTCGCGAGGCCTCCGTAAAAGAGATAACACCGTCCTGATTCTGCTGCCCGAATTCCCTCATAGGAGGTCGAGGTTGGCCTCCTTTCTCTTGACCGACGTTATCTTCCATTGTGTCTGGCACTCCTCCTAACGTCAACGGAGGTTGGCTCGCCAATTGCGTTTCCGCGTTATAGGGAACGAGTGTGCCGGCGCTGATCTCCTCATCCTTTGTGATGTGATCTTGATTCTCTGTCGTTTCATTTTGATCCTTGGTAACCTGATCTTGATTCTCTATCATTTCATTCTGATCCTTGGTGACGTCCTGATCCCCCATCACCTCATCTTGATCTTTGGTGACATGGTCTTGATCCCCCATCACCTCATCTTGATCTTTGGTGACATGGTCTTGATCCCCCGTCACCACATCCTGGTTCTTGGTAATACCAACCTGAGATCTCTCGAGGTGCGGTCGCTGATCCAGATCGTCTGCTTCTGAGCCGAAAAAGCTGTGAAAGAAGTCTCGTTTGATGCCAAAGGATGTCAGATAGCGTTTGGGAAGGGTGCTATAGGAGGTCGAATAAATGTGGTCCAGAAAGAGACTTTCCTCATCTGCTTGAAAAGAATGATCGCGTGGCCTACCGCATCGATCGGAAATATCCGATCCGCAGTCATCGTGATCTGAAGTCAATTCCGGAGTCACTTTCATCCTTTCAACGTATGGAACGTCGCCAATGAGTTGGCAATTGAGCTGTACTATTCGACGCATGCGGTCCGAATCGATCTGATAATACTTTGAAGGCAGAATGGTACGCACGCAGTCCTCAATCGTCTTGGCATCCGCTGCTTTACGATCAGAGTATTTTCGACGTAGCCCACGGTATCCGCTCTCTGACGCGAGAGAAGAGAGCTCGTGCCACCATCGCTGCTCTATCCCGGAATCTGAACTGCTCTGTTGAGCAGTGTCTTTTCGGGGTGCTTGGCCGTCCATCACGGGAAAGTGGCGAAGAGCAGCAAGCCAGACCTGTCGATACGATGACCAGAAAGAGTCGCCAGAAGGTAATATTCGATCCTCGAAGACAAATTCACTGATCTGTACCTTCATGCTTGCTTGTCCGTTGTGACGAGCACGGAATTGTTGCGATATCGAGCCTTTGCTTTTGTTTGGTAGAAGCTCCTTCAAAATTCTGGCGCCAGGCTCAAGGTATTTCGTATTCTCAACAACAAAATGAATTGACGGAATGACATACTCTATCGAGCATATACGGTCGAAGATCGCTGATCGTTGGTCGTCCGTCTTGATGGCGGGAAAGATATCACCGGCAAGCATCCGCATTTGGACGAACGCGCGATCTTCCGTCGATCCGAAGGGACACCGACCTCGTAGTATAGCGACCGTGTTTGCATCAAGTCGAAGTTGGTCGTCTTTCTTGTTTCCAACAATTCGAGTCCAAGCGTTGTTCACTCGGCGCAGGCAGCGGGTCAGTTCCTTTATCATTTATTTAGAAAAGAAAAGGCTGTTGAGGAAGAGTCACGAACCTCAGGGCAGTGTAAATTACAGAGTCGAGGGAAGGTGCCTATCTGTACGGCTGGCCATAGCCCTGCGAATGGAGTTAGGGCATCCAGGCTTTCTACAAACTTCTCAGGCAACGCCTCAAGCCGCAGAAGACACTTCTGCTTGCTTTTTGAAAACTTGGCGAGCCATTTCCGTCTCCTCGCCGCATCGTCACCCAGGGTAGATATGCGAATTTGACGAACAATGTCTCCGTCATAGGTTCTCGAAAAGTTGGGGTCCTGTTCTCGTAGACCGTTCTTCACCTGGAAGCTAATGTCTGAATTTGTCAGTGAACCCGTCTCGAAGCCAAAAGCGGACTTTCCTACCTTCAGAATATAGATCCGCCACCCACCATCTGTTGCTCCCTTTAAAGAATTTGCGTGCCGCTTCCAGGAGGTGTCCTCCGCGTAGAACTTGTAGAGTAGACTCCGGGATAAACCATTGTGGCTCTTCAAAAATGTTGCCACTTGGGCGGCTGGGTTGGGGCAGAGCGGACCGAGATACTAGCGCGAGCACGTGGTTTTCTGGTTCAAGGCGCTGGTCTTCCGCACTAAACTCGTTCAGCAACCTAGCGATATCCTTGTCGTTGCGCTGTCTTAAGTTCTCGGGAAGCTCCTCAGCTTGAAGCTTGTCAAGTGGTATTTGGAACGATCCGCAGAACGTCCTGCTTTTCTCTCGAAATACCTGCAAGTCTTTAGTCGATAGGCTTTCCATCGTGGCGCGAAAACACCCTTCATGACTTCTCCCTGTCAGAGGTCCTTATATGTAAAGCAGGCCAACATTGAACACGAAGGCATCAAGTATTGGATGCGTGGAAGACCAGCCGCGATACTCTCTTGTACTCTTCCCACTCTCCTTTTATGCTTGTGTTTCAGGTCTATGCTTTCAGTCTGCTCTTCCTCTATATCGCTGTCCCTCTCACTCTTTTCCACTTTCCCCCTTAAGATTGTTCCCAAATCCTACTAGTGATAGTCATGTTTATTCTTGGTTTTGTACCGGGAGCTCGATGGAGCCAAAAACGGCTCCTCTGCCATGTTTAATGGCTCTCTTTAAGGGACAAGGGTATAACAACCCTCGGTGCTGTCGAGAAATGTTCACATCCTGTTTTCTTCCTTTCAGAGTAGATGCTTTTACAACAAGACGATTTAAGTCACTACGTTTTATAGCATTCCGTTGACATCTTCAACCTATTTGAAAGAAGATGGACGTGACGCAGTTCTATGCTATTGCCGCGGGCGGCTGCATTATTCTTTTATTTATCATTCACTCTCTAATCCGTCTGAGTCGGTTCATTAAACTCTGCGACACACTGCTGCGAAAGCACCTTGTATATCCTCTGCTCCTACGACGGCATCGTCTTTTGGGGCCTTGGACTCGTGCTCAGGTGGCCTTTCAACTGATTTATCTCGGAGGCAACGTCTTTTGTACTTGCTTCAAGGTATCTACTGCGAGTGAAGCGGCTACTCGCGCGGGAAACTTATCGCTAATTAACATGATGCCGGCGTATTTTGGATTCCACTTGAGCTTTATTTGCGACTTGCTCGGTGTTTCGCTGCCCCTGTACCGTCTTTTCCATGCATCAACAGGAACCATGTCCGTTCTTCTTGGCCTGCTTCACGTCATCATCCACACGGCTGGTAAGCCAAGTCTTAGCAGGAGCGGTTCCGGGCCGTTGTTTGAACTGATAGTTGGTCATTGTGCTCCCCAGGAATTTAAATCCTGCTAACCTCTAATACAGGCAATCATATCCATGGTCTCGCTACTTCTTCTATCCTCGCACTTGTTTCGCCGGGTTTCCTATGAACTCTTCCTCCGCTGCCATCAGGCATTGGCTTTTGTCGCAGCTTACGCCCTTTGGAGACATCTTCCGTCGAGCATGAAACTCCCAGGCCTATACCTACTCGTTTCCGGTTGCACTTTTCTGACCACGTTTGTGATGCAGTGCTTGGCCCTTCTATATAGAAACGTCGCCCTCCATCGTGGCTGCTCCCGAGCTTTGATTGCAAGACAAAACGGCGCCGTGAGAATGACAATCTTTACCCCCCGACCGTGGAAAGTCAAGGCCGGACAATACGTTAACGTTTGGATTCCATCCGTCAGTCTGTGGTCGTCCTTGCAGAGCCATCCTTTCACCATTGCCTCCTGGAGCGAGGGCAAAAACCCTAGCCTGGATTTCTTGATAGAACCGAGGGACGGCTTCACGCGGAAGCTCTTCAACCGCGCCGATGAACATCAAGGGGGGAATGTATCTTTAAGAGGAGTGGAAGAGGTCAATGAATCGCGGATAGGCGCAGCAGATGAAATCGATCAGAGCCATTTTGGTGGCGCCGGGAATTTTCGGGTTAGCCCGGAGCCTTCTGATCTCCGCATAGCTTTCTTCAGTGGGCCACACGGCTCGAATGTGCCTATTGGGGACTACGGAAAAGTCTTGATGGTGGCCACCGGATTTGGGATCGCGGCACAGTTGCCTTTCCTCAAAGAACTGATACAAGGATTCAATCTTTCAGAGGTTCGCACACGCAACATTCATATGGTGTGGCAACTACAGGATCTAGGTGAGCATCTCAGACTTCTTGGTTGCTGAAAGTGTTTGACGTTGGCAGGCGATGAGAAACCGGCGAATGAGCTGCTTAACAGAACTCTGAGAGAGGATACCTTGGATCATGGTTATGTAAGTCAAATGCTTACGGGAAGTGCCTTGTAAGAGGTTGGCTAAACTAGTGATGCCAGATGCTCCACGTGTCGCTATTTTTTAAGAACGGACGACTTGCTCCCAGCCCTCAGTACGTTGGGGAGCACCGACGCGTCGCTTACCACAACGGTGTAATAGATCTTCAGGTTTTATTGCAAGATCAAGTGGGGTCGGGATCAGAAAAGGACAGAGAGAAGGTTTTAGTTACAGGCAAGGTTATGAAGCTTTTGGAAAACGTCTTGGGCTGACGATCACTCTAGTTTCCGCAAATGAACAAGTTCGAGATGAATTACAAGATCTCGTTCGACCGCGCTTGGATCAGGGAGTAAGATTGTTGGAACTTGACTATCAACCAGCTGAATGGAAAAGACGTCTCTGGCCGTTCACATGGACACGTAGGAGGAAACCGTAGCTCTCGATAGCATTATATAGTGGGTCATTTAAATTAATTGAAGAAAGTTTGACTAAATCGGTGATGTTGCGTTAAAATTATACTGAAGATGCATTTATTGATGCTTGATTTTGTCGCCTTACAAATCATCAGCGGAACACGCAACTAAACGTTTCTGACTGAACGATATGTTCTATTTCAGGCGATCTGACGCAGAAATGGGCAGTGTCTGGTAACATAAGTCAGCCGATCTCAGGGACAACTGGCATCTGCTTTTGGCTGCTTTTTGATCCACTTTCGGCTGCACGTTGGTTCAGCTTTGGCCCAGGGTGACTCCAGAAATGAAGTCAAGAAAATTCCCAGCGCTATATGACCCCTTCTGACCCCGGTCTCGAACCTTCAAACCATGCCTGGAGAACACAGACCTCTAACTCAGGTCGGCAACTCCTTGCTGACTGTTGCTGAGAATTCTGTGCAATACAGCTCGAGTACCTCGTCTGATATTCAGGTTCCAAGAAAGCGCGCTCTAGAAGATCAGTCCAGCTTCTTTTCATCAGACTCAGTCTCTCAGAGTAAAGATGGGGGTAAAATTGCAAAACTTGGAAAAGAGAAAATCGAACGGCCTATTGGGACTTTTTCGCAAGTATCATACAACGAACTTATGACTCGTGACCAAGCGGGACCGGCCATTATTGGTTCAGACAACAGCGAGGAATGTAATTTCGTCGCAATCAAACGGGTCAAGAAAGTTGATAACAGCCTCGTACATCGGATACCAAGTTTCAACAGTGACCAGCTTGTCGAAATCAGAGACATGTACCAAGACAATGATGATGTCGTAATCATCTATGAACAAATGGACGTTTCCCTACGACACATCACCGGCCTACTGCAAGGCCCGTTGAAAGCCTTTCAGATAGCAGCAATTTGCAAGGAGGTAAGAGTTAGCTTTGATCGCTTCACTTCAAATTTGCTCACTGTCGGGGAAAAGGTGCTGGACGGTCTCTCTTACCTACACAAGGAGCTTTCCCATTATCATGGCGCCCTCAGCTGCGGTACGATACTTCTCAATCTCGAAGGGAGGGTGAAGATTGGTAAGTTTGTTGGAACTGACTCGGTCGTTGCTAATATCCTTCAGCCAACATCGGCGAGTCTTTTATCAATGGCAGAAGGCTCACCCCGGAAAGCGAACGCAATGACGTCTGTAGCCTCGGGTCCGTCATGATGGAGTTAATGGAGCCTGAAACATTCATCCTGGATCCTCATTCTACCGCGCTAAAGAACGCGGATAAGTGGAAGGATAACTTCGGTATCAAAGATTTCCTGGCCGCTACACAGGACAGCTCTTTGGAGAAATTGAAAAATGCAGGTTTCCGTTCTAGTCTAGCTAACTCAGTATATCTGGCTGACAAGACAAAGAACGATTTTCTTCCCAAGAAGCCTATTTCGAAGTGTCTCCGATCTCACGTCTTATGTGCGGTGATAGCAGCCAAGATTGGCTGGGATCTTTTATCTCTTCCGTAGATTGCTGAAACAGAGTCCAGTTCTGTGGCGAGGAAATAAGTTGAAGGTCGGTTCTCGTTTTAACCATTAAGTGGAAAGGGGGTTTAGGGGCAGAATCAAGTCATTGACATACTTTTCAATCCCTCAAACCTTCGTGTCTTGAAATAAATGTTCTTCGACGCTGATGCTATCCGAAATGGTGTAAACTGAGCTGTAGTGATAGAGTAAGCTTTGAAGAGGGACGTGAGAGAAGTACAGTTCGAAAACTTACTCTTGAATTGACGCATTGAGGGAAGTACTTACCAAGGGAATAATATTATCCAAGGGAGTACTCTCTGAAGGAGGATCTCAAGAAATTGAGGGAAGTACTCGGCAGGGGAGTACTATTCAAAGGGAGTACTCTCCAAGATTAAATCCCACAAAATCTGAAGGGAGTACTCGTCGGGGAAGTACTACCAAAGGGAGTACTCCAGAGGTAAATCCCACAAAATCTGAAGGAAGTACTCGTCGGGGGAGTACTACCAAAGGGAGTACTCCAGAGGTAAATCCCACAAAATCTGAAGAGAGTACTCGTCGGGGGAGTACTACCAAAGGGAGTACTCCAGAGGTAAATCCCACAAAATCTGAAGGGAGTACTCGTCGGGGGAGTACTACCAAAGGGAGTACTCCAGAGGTAAATCCCACAAAATCTGAAGGAAGTACTCGTCGGGGGAGTACTACCAAAGGGAGTACTCCAGAGGTAAATCCCACAAAATCTGAAGGGAGTACTCGTCGGGGGAGTACTACCAAAGGGAGTACTTCAGAGGTAAATCCCACAAAATCTGAAGGGAGTACTCGTCGGGGGAGTACTACCAAAGGGAGTACTCTCCAGAGGTAAATCCCACAGAATCTGAAGGGAGTACTCGTCGGGGGAGTACTACCAAAGGGAGTACTCTCCAAAGGTAGAGCCCAAAAATGGAGGGAGATACTCACCAGAGAAGTACTCGCCAAGGAAGTACCTCTTCGAGTGCAGTTATGGGCAATTTCTGGATGCTAGTGCCTTGTTTTTTTGAGGCCGTGACGCAGCCCTATACGTAATTTTATTACTTACTTACTAGAATTGCTTACTCACTAGAAGTCCCTACACACTTTGTGCTGGCCCTCAAGCCTCTTTGATCCAAAGGATGGACTAAACTCCTGTTAAGCATTAAGCTCTGAATTGCAGTAGATGGGTAGGTCAATCCTGCAGTATCAATATTACGCTTGTGGTGTTCGGCAATAAATACATTGAAAGCCTCGATTATGCAAATCGATTACAAGTCCTGCAAAAGCAAACGTCAAAGGCTAAAATAGATACGATCATAGTAGCTTGCACATTTACTGCCAATCTCCGCTTTAATTTCCTTGTTCCTTTTTGCCTATTTTACTCCTCTTTACACCCGGTTGTACTCATCGCCGTCATCAGTCTCATCCTCGTCTTCATCCTCATACTCATCCTCATCTTCATCTTCATCTTCATCCTCATCCTCGTCGTCGTCATTGTTGTCATCATCGTCCTCGTACACATACACATATTCCTCATCCTCATCCTCATCCTCGTGCTTATCCGTATCCTCATCTCCTTCATACTTATCCTTGACCTCGGCCTTTACAAGCTGATGTATTTGTGCCTGCAATATCTTCTCGATGACTTCGCAGTAAATTGACGGCGCTCGATTCTTGGCTACCGCTAATGCCACCTCTAACCAATCAACTTGATTAAATATTGACTCTAACACCCTTTCAAGTTCCGTCGATGAGACATTCAAAGATGGAGTCGGCGGAGAATGGCATAGGCTAGTAGATGAAGGGGTGTTGAAGATGTGATGACATGAGCCGGAGTTCCTTTCCCTTCGCTTGGTTTCATATTCCGTCGTGGGTATTATGTTGTCATCTGTTTCAAACGCGGAAAATGATCGCTTGTTTGTGTTGTAAAGCGTAGGATAAGGAGTGAGCGGATAAGCTTTTATGAACCGATCGTTATCATTGAGACCTTGTTGAAGGGGAAAAGGTGGAGTATGAAAGGATTCATATGACATAGCATTCGCGCGATCGATGTTTAGCTGATCCATTGGTGCTGTAAGTCAATTTTCTGAGGCTTTCTGCGGTACAAAGTTAACGAGAAAGGGAATGAATGATTTTGCTGTACCTTTATGGTTCTTTATCTCCTCCAAATATGGCGGCTCCCGCCTTTTCAAAATGAGGCACCCCACTCTAGATATGGCGGCCCTCCCTCCCAAACATGCTCCCCCCCAATCCCTTAAATTATGGCACATCTCTTCAGATATGGCTTCTTGCGCTGGCTTTAAAGCCGTCGGCTTCGTGACTTGATGTGTCCCAGTAGATACTTTCAGCTATTTCATAGTATCCGTAGTAACAAAGCTTATCACTCATCAAAGTCAAAACTTCGTAGACCTACCAGCATTCAAAGGGTTGTTTTGTAACATTTGTGCTCTGTCGGCGTTTGTCAGCGAGAAGAAGGAGAAGAAGCGGATCAACCATCCTTATCGGACTTGATGCGATTGACGATGTTCGACATTCTCCCGAACCTACTCTCGTAAGTCAAAACCCCAGCGATACCTTCATCGTAGTCACATGTTATCTACATGAACACGTAGAGCCTCACTGACAAATTCCCAGCTTATTCGTCACCATCCTTCTCCCAATCTTCACCTCCTACAAAGCGCTTCGTACTTCCGACCCGGCTCAGCTAACACCATGGCTCATGTACTGGGTCGTCATCTCCTGTTTCAACCTCATTGAATTTTGGACATGGTTCATTTTCTCCTGGTAACCACCCTCCGCCCACCTCCTCCCCCAACCCCAACCCCAAACTTTACCAAAGCCCCCTCTAACCTTGCATCACTACCCAGGTTTCCCTTCTACGCCTACCTCCGCCTCTTCCTGCTCTCCTACCTCGTCTTACCCCAAGCCCAAGGCGCCCGCCTCCTCTATCAATCCTATATACAACCCTTCATCGCCCAGCACGAAGCCGACATTGACATCTTCATCTCTCACGCCCGCAACCGTGCCAGAGCAATCGGTCTGCATTATCTCAAGCGGGCCATGGACTTTTTGAAAGAAAACCTTCTGGGGCTACAGCCGATAGCGCAGGCTTTCCCTTCAACAAGCGGAGATAGATCTGAAAGTGGATAGTTCCTTTGCTGTCAAAGATTATGTAATACACCTTGTAAATTCAGTTCGAAATTGAATACGAAGTGATATTAAATAACATAACACATCATTCATATACTTGATGAATCTCATCAACTTGTCTGTGATTTTAAACCAATTAGAAAGCGAGACAAACAGCAACGAGTCATGAGCTGTATCCTACAACTTTCCGCTCGCAATGATAACGTCCGCCTATCTAGCACTTGGTTTCCATTGCAATGTAACGTTATTCCCCTCACAGCATGCTCGAAACATATCGTCTATTGTGAACAGACGAGGCGCGATGCTGCCGCAATGCCTGCTGACTTCCAAACGTGCGATCACAGTTATCGCACTCGTATGATGAAGAGTGAGCGGGAGAGTTGAGGTGCTGATCCAGAGCCTGTTGACTTCCAAACTCGCGGTCGCAGTCGTCGCACTCATACGATGAAGAGTGAGCGGGAGAGTTGAGGTGCTGATCCAGAGCCTGTTGACTTCCAAACTCGCGGTCGCAGTCGTCGCACTCATACGATGAAGAGTGAGCGGGAGAGTTGAGGTGCTGATCCAGAGCCTGTTGACTTTCAAACTCGCGGTCGCAGTCGTCGCACTCATACGATGAAGAGTGAGCGGGAGAGTTGAGGTGCTGATCCAGAGCCTGTTGACTTCCAAACTCGCGGTCGCAGTCGTCGCACTCAAACACTGAAACGTGGAGAGAAGAGTTGAAATGTTGTTCAAGGGCCTCTTGACTACCGAAAGAACGATCACAATCATCGCAGTCGTACGATAAAGCGTGAACGGGAGAACTGAGATGTTGATTCAAGGCCAGTTGGCTACCGAACTCGCGGTCGCAGCTATCGCATTCATATGCGACCCAGTTCCAACGCCTCCGCCCAAGAAGCGAAATAATACAGAAGAAGGACTTGCAACTCCTTCGACCGGCCTCAATACAGATCCTGGAAGAGCGGTCGAACATCCAAGTCTTTTTAAGCACGCAGATCGAGCAACTGTGATGCTTAGCATGCTGGAAGACAATATGGAAGACGTCACCTGGATCAACAATCACCTCGGAAAGGCTGGCAATCTAAGACAATCTCTTGTTGAGTTTCCCGGAATTCTGTTGCCTTCTTTCCGACCAACGCTGCAGGCGCTCCAGCAGATGAGCCGCACTCTCGATCTTCCTTTTTCCGAATTCATCGCTCCAGTGACGCAAGATCCGGGGGTTGCGGATATCCCACCCCCCGCTTACTCACGGGGACGCGGCTTCGCCTTCAGTCTGGACCCTTTGACTGGAGGAGAACCTCTGAAACTTAAGCCTGGAAAGCAGTTCGACTACCAGATGCTACGTAGCAAATCCACACTCGACGACGCGCAGCAGATCTCCACTGTTAATGCTCTGAGCCGCTGCCTTGCGCTCATCCAAGGACCGCCAGGTACCGGGAAAAGCTATACAGGCGTAGCAATCATCAAAACTTTATTGAAAAACCGTAAGGCAGCTAATCTTGGTCCTATTGTTTGCGTATGCTATACGAACCACGCACTCGATCAACTTCTCGAGCATCTAGTAAAGGACGGAGTTGAGCAGCTGATCCGTTTAGGTTCGCGGTCTCAATCCGAACTTCTCCAAGACTTGAACCTCCGCCATGTTTCCCAGCAAGTCGGGCAGACGAAAACCGAAGGTTACGAGAAGTGGCAACTTCATACGAAATTGAACAGCGAGCTAGCACATATCGAGGAAATTTTACAAGGACTGAAGAATCCGACCTTGTGGAGAAACATCAAAGCTTATCTGGAAAGACAAGACTCGTCCAGGCACTTCGAACAACTGTTTGAGATGGGGTTTGACGAAGATGGGTTTCGGACAGTGCGCGATAGAAAGTACAGTGTTGTGAAAAGCTGGCTTAGAGGAGCAGCTCAGCGTCTTTGCTCGAACCGTCCCGTTACGGAGCTTTCAAACGTCTCTCTCCTGGAGATGTCTGCCTCTGAGCGGGAATCAATCCATAAATATTGGGTCCAGCAACGCGCAGCTCAGCTGAACGGCCTTCTACTTCACGTCCTTGAATCCTATCGCGATACCAAAGATGAACTCGAGAAGTGCTACCAGGAATTGAATCTTCGATGTCTTCTACGGGCGCACGTCATCGGCGTCACAACCACAGGCTTGGCAAGGAATCTAGAGGTTCTTAGACGTGTGCGAGCAAAAGTCATGGTGTGTGAAGAGGCAGGTGAGGTCTTAGAGGCACACACGCTCACCGCGCTTTTGCCTTCAGTCGAACATGCTATCCTTATTGGGGATCACGAGCAGCTCCGACCCCAGATCAACAACTACGAGCTCCAACATGATCACCTCAGGGGCGGAAAATTCTCTTTGGACATCTCGCTTTTTGAGCGACTCGTTAAACCTCAGCCCGGCTACCCGAAGATCCCATTCAGTTCACTGAAGATGCAGCGCCGGATGCACCCATCGATTGCAGAGCTTGTTAGAACCACGCTGTATCCCGAGCTACAAGATTACGCTTCGATGTTAGATTATCCCGAGGTTGATGAATTGCGGAAGCGCCTCTTCTGGCTCAACCATCAAGAGAAGGAAGACTCATCGTCATCAGCTCAAATGATCTCATTCTCGAAGACTAACTCTTTTGAAGTAGAGATGGTCGCCGCTTTGGTTTCCCACCTTGTACGTCAAGGAACTTATGGAAAAGATGATATTGCAGTTTTGACTCCATATTTGGGACAGTTGCAGAAGATCAAGCAGCGGCTAAGATCTTCTTTCGAGATTGTGGTCGACGATCGAGATCTCCAGGATTTGGAGACCTTGGGCCTGAAAGATGACAGCCCGGAGGCTACAACAGAGAGCGAAGTCAATATGCAGAAGACAACCTTACTCAATGCATTAAGGGTCGCGACTGTTGATAATTTTCAGGGGGAAGAAGCGAAAGTGATTGTCATCTCACTGGTACGAAGCAACGACGAGAGAAAATGTGGATTTTTGAAAACCTCGAATCGCATCAACGTCTTGTTGAGTCGCGCTCGCCACGGTATGTATATCATCGGCAATGCTCAGACCGCGAGTTCTGTTCCCATGTGGACCAACGTCATCTCCATTCTAGAGAGAGACAAAAACATAGGTCAAACCCTGGCGCTCTGCTGTCCTCGGCACAAGGAGACCTCAATCGAGGTATCAAAAGCCGATGATTTCTCTCTTCTCTCGCCGAAGGGTGACTGCGACAAGAAGTGTACTTCGAGGCTACGTTGCGAACACGCTTGCATCAATAAGTGTCATGCCGATTCGCTACACAACGCCGTTCGATGCCTTGAGCGCTGTCAGAGAATCAAGAGAGGCTGTGAGCATCCGTGTCTCAGACCGTGCGGAGATTCATGCAAGGCGAAATGTTCAGTTCAGATTTCAAACATCGTCTTGCCTTGTGGACACATACGGAAATGGTTGGAGTGTCACAAAGCGCAAGCTCCGAAAACTGTATCATGCCGAATCAAAGTCGAAATTGTCATGCCAAATTGCAAGCATCGAGTAAAGATTCGTTGCTGTGATCTTCCGCTTCAGGATGATTACCCATGTCCTGCCATGTGTGAAGCCGCCCTCGCCTGTGGACATGACTGCAAGCACGCTTGTAAAGACTGCAATCCAAAGGCCGATGATCAGACCTCCCAGAGAGCCCACGATGTTTGTAAGGCGCAATGCAGTAGACCGTACACGACATGTAGTCACGCATGTTTGGGTACCTGCCACGGCGACGGTCCATGTCCACTTTGCAATGAACCATGTGAGGTCCGCTGCAGTCACTCACGCTGCAGTAAAAAGTGCCAAGAGCCTTGCATGCCATGTGTTGAAGACTGCTCTTGATCTTGTCCACATCGTGGGAAATGCCAGATGCCATGCGCGATGCCTTGCAACCTTCTGCCTTGCTCGAAACGTTGCTCGGAGATTTTGGGCTGTGGCCATCGATGTCCGTCTGTCTGTGAGAAGGTTTGTCCAGGTGTTCAGCACTGCCAGGAGTGCGCCGATACGCCGATCAAGGAGATGATGGTTGATTACATCATGGGATCCAGCTATGCTGAGATTGATCTCGACGAAAGCCCTTGCATTATACCATCATGTGGCCACATCCTCACTCTGGAAAGCATGGACGGTCACATGAGTATCTCGAATTATTATACTCTCTCTGACGAACCAGATGGCGCAGGCTCGATTGTGGGGCTAAAGTCTAGCTCGGAACCATTCTCTATCGCCGAATTAAAGAACTGCCCGATGTGTCGCTGCCCTCTTCGAAACATCAATAGATATGGCCGCATAGTTCGACGAGCGTGAATTGACGAGGCAACAAAAAAGTTTATTGTATGAGCAAATATGCAATTTGTTCCTTTGGTTGCTAGAATGGAACGGGAAGAGATAGAGCTTCGAGAAGGCGGGGCGAAGGGCCAAGATTCTACGCAGCAATTATCTTCCACGTTAGAACTTCTCTCTCTGAAGCCTATTCAGCTGAAAGGATCCCGCGATCAGCAGATTAAGAATATCACCAATTTCACTAGATCAGATGCAAGATTCAAGAGCATCTTGAAGCTTCGAAAAGAGGTAAAGCAGTTCCTCAAAAAAGTCGACGAAGCGGAACAACCTCTCAGCCGCATCCACGACCTTGTGCAGGATGCACGCAGACATCGCGGAGTGGATACTGAGATTTTCTGCGGACCAAATGTTCTTCAAGTACGAAATCGCCTCTTGACAACAGTCTTGCTACTCCGATGCGATTACGCCATTCTCCTCGAATTTCTAACCACGGGTCGAGGAAACCTTCACGTCAACTTAATCAGTAACAGAAAAGATTGCGAGGCTCTAGTCGAAGAATCCCAGGCAAGAGAGCAGCCAGCGAACGCGGTTGAAGGGCTACTGTATTGGGCTCGTTTCGTTGCTCTCGAACGTGGTCGCTCGGAAGCGGAATCAGCCATTCCTGAACTTCTCATCCAGGCGAGAGCACATCTCCAAAGAGCCAAAAGTGTTTGCACAGCTTATCCTGGCCAAACCGCTGGCATGTTGGCTGAAGTTGGGGATGTGGAGAAGATGCTGCGTGATTCGACCTTCTACGCACCGGTGAGTAACGAAGAAAAGGCAGCCGTGTACGCAGCGATGTCGCATGATTTCCGTGGTACAGGACATTGGTATTACTGCGCAAACGGGCATCCTTTCACGATTGGAGATTGCGGCATGCCGATGCAGACATCTCAATGCCCGCAGTGTGGTTCTCCTGTCGGCGGTCACAACCATCAGGCTGTTGAGGGAGTCACACGAGCGACGGACTTGGAGGCACAATTCAGTGGATCGACGATCAGGCGTTAGAATTAGCTGCAGTCTTTATAACTTCGCAACTGACGCATTCTGATATTTCGGTCACGGAGGTTGTGGTGAGATTGTCCTTTGGCTTTAGAATGAATCCTTTTGTGTACATATACAAATGGAATATGTTTGAGCATCGAAGACAGGTACTAAAAAGTAGAGACGAAATAAGACAACAGATTATTTATAAAAAGCAATTCTATTGTTTGACGTTAGACGCAAAACTCTCGTGCAAAGCTAAAGTAACTAACTTGACATAAAATCAACGTCGACGACAAGTAGAGTGTAGAAAGAGAGAATTTTAGAAGGCAAAAGTAATTTCCTATCAAGCCCCTTCCTTCCCTTTTTGATGACAGGACGGCCGCTGCGAAGATTTTACCCAGACGATTCTCGGCTGAAAGGCTCAACAACATTCCGTAGTGAAAGAAACACACCGAGGAACTAGGCACGAAGGTTAATCTGATGCACCTTGGCGGTATGACGCTTGAAAGCCATCACACTTGGCAGGGTTAGGCTGTTTGCCTTACACGTCGGATGTTCGCAATTGATCTCATCATTAGATGCATACTTTCGTAGATGCGCCTCCTGAACATGTTCCATCATCTTATTGGGTCTGCAGTACTCGAATGTCCGATCCTCATAGGATTTGCGTTCCTCGCCAAGGCAGAACGGGCATTGGGTTGGCCTGCAGATCAAGGGAAAGTAATCTGTCGTGTCCTCTTCAGAATCCTCTGCGAGGCCTTCTGGAGGGTTCATCAGTTCCTTTGGTTTGGAAGTAGACCTTGATCTACCTCGGCGCTGGCTTTCTTGTCGGCGGCACAATGCTGCCCTGGCTTTGATGGCCTCGATGCTCCGAACGTGCTTCTCACGATCTGTCAGGTCGGTCACAGGTTCGCAGGTCAATCGGATCACGACATCTCGCTCCGGGATATTGTATTTGAGAGGTCTCGTCAGTTCGGCGTCTTTGGCAGACGCTGAGATAGCGGTGTCAGCAAACTGAGCTTCGAGCGTATCTGTATCGGCGTTTCTAAAATGTCGCTTTCGGGCTTTGTCGACCATTCTACTTCGGCGATTCGTTTTTTCACGATGCAAGGCAGCATCGACATCTTTCTTCTCCTTTACCCATGGATCCTCTCGTGGAGCATGTTTCACGAGCCCATACTTGGCCCTGATTTTGGCGGTGAGTCTCTTGCTCTTGCTGCTAAGGCGAACCACTCGCTTGCTATTAGCAAGCTTTTTCGAAAGCTCGTCGGACAATCCGGTCGGGGCGCTAGGGTCAACAGTTAATGTCATCAGCCTGGCTAGCTTTTGTACAACCTCGTCGGAAGGGCGGTCTAAGAAGGCAGCCTGCGTGTTGAATCGAATCTCCCGATCGAGATAGTAACGGACTGCGTTCGATTGATGATCGAAGATCTGATCTCTTACGGAAGAAGGCGCCTTATCTGTGCCAATGATTTGACATCAGCATTGACGCCTGCATATGAGAACAGGAGGGAGGGGCAGATGAGAAGAAGACGACTTACTATTGACGGCATTGACTAAGCCACGTCGAGCAACATACTGGGTAAAGGAATGCTCCAGACCCGATTTTAAGCCAAGTCGTTTTAAGTAACGAAGCCATGTACTAGAACGCAAAGGTTTCGTCTTCGATGTGCGGTACTCATCCGCGGCGCGCTCAGGCTCACGGAAGACTGGTTGATCCAGAGCACCGGCTTTAATTTTCAGCGTGAGAGACTTCTTGGCAGCTGGTGGCTTGGCTCGGAATATGTAGCTGACATCTCTCGTCGACTCGGCCACAAAGACGTCGTCATGGAGTGCCATGGAAAGTAAATGATCGACGAGACAGAGGAGCGGATTTTCCTCTCTTTCGACGACAAATGTTTTTCTAGTAGATAAGAGATTATTATAATATATTGAACGTAGATAACTGCACTGCTTACTCTCGAGGGCGATTGTCTTCTCCCTTGGTATGAATGAGCGTGACCTTGGCGAAAAGGATGTTGGGCTCCCCTGAGATTGGGTTGGGAACAATAATAAAAGTGATATGTCTCCAAAGCAAAGATCTAGTTTCCTCAAGGCCCGCATCGAAACCATCGTCGGTGTCATCATCGCTTTCGCTATCATAGTCTGTGCTGCCATCGCCATCGTCATCGCTATCAGCGTCCGAATCCGAATTGACGAGGGTTGCTTGCTCTTCGTCCCAGTCACTGTCCATCGCAACATCTACGTCCGAACCGCTAGTCCCTTGTTTATCGTTGCTAGCACTGGGGCCGCTATGGACCTTGACGCGTTCATCGGGCTTGGTCGCGTTCTCATCGTCTTCGAGTTTTAGTCTTGTGTCGAACATTGAGACCGGTCTGCAGCCAAAGTACGCAGCCATGAGCAGACCCGTGGGAACTTGATTCCGTTGCTGCTCGTCTGGAAAGATCGAATCGTCATGAACCCAATGGTAAAAGAGTACATAATATAAGTCATCAACGCTCATGACCGCCTTCCTCTTTGAGAGCCTGCGAAGCTTGTATTCGTCCACGAGCGTTTTCTTGTACTGTTAACGACTCAAGGTCAGCTTAGACCTGCTTTATATCTCGAGCTGGAATGTTGTCACTTACGTTGGTCACGTCTCTTCTGATGCTGTCATTCAGCGAACGACCGGTTTGATAGAAGATGTGCATGTTCAACACCCGCCAGTAGTTATTGAGACTCTCGCTGGCTCTCACTCTCGGGTAGCGGTCTAATGTCCATCGCAAGAATGTCTTCAGATCCTCGGCTTGTGCGTTTAAGGAAAAGCTTTCGGGGTTCTGTTCAATCTCCTGACAAAATCTGATCGCAAATCAATTAGGTTCAGAACTTTACTCCGACCGAGAGTACAGTAAACAACTGACCTGTTCCATTTCTTTGAGAGTGATTTCTTGCTCTTCTTTGTATTATCAGCGTGCTTCGGTTCTGTCCGACCTTTTGCTGCCAGCTCTTGGCGGAGATTCTGATAGTAACTCGGCGACTGCTTGCCAGCGTTTCGGCGTGCGCGCGTAGCTTTGCCAACGGGCATGATCCTTAGCTGCTGTTATGAAGGGCGAGCACAGCGTTGCGGTCGAGATTAGAGAATAAAAGAGGCTCTGAGCTGTGGGAGCTTGACGGTATAAGGAACGATGACAGTACTCGAGGCATATGACGGAAATACAGTCCTGCTTTACCAGTGGAGCGAGGTAAAGAGCAAGAAGGGCACCATCGGAGGGTGCCATGTCGGTATTTATGTTGACTGCCCACACTGAAATCCTTCGGATGGGTTGAGCCAGAGATGGAGCACAATCCTGGACAGTGAACCTCGGACTTTCAGATCCTTGTTTCGCCGCTGCGGTCGCTTGACCCCTGCCCCCTCAGCCCTCGGTGTTCTGGCAGCATAAAGCGGCTTCAACACCTACCAAATCTGGACGCCAGAACACCAAAAGGTAGATACTATGTGCAATCGAGAATATTAAATTCAATGACTTTCATACATCTTGAAGACTACACAATGATTAATGACATTGAAGCAAACATCATAAGTTCAATGAATTTGCCTTGCAGTTCAATGAGTCATACATCAGTTAAACTTGCGAAAACAACAGATTGACTCTGAAACATCATCTCATCAGAAGTTATGAGAACTCAATCATCAAAGTTGCACATCAGAAGATGAAATGCTTTCTTTATATATTATATATATATAGCTAGAATCATGATTATATACAACTCATTGAAATATACAAGACATTATCACTTGTATCTGAGTAGCTGTCTTGCTTTGCTCATCATCAACAAAGAGTCTTACTGCTTGATCTTGCGCTTTGTCATTAATCACTCATCACATGCACTAATGTGATGAATCAACTCAATGAGATCATTCTGATCACATCTCTTGATATCTTCATGATTGCACATGTTTAAATTTTGCAAGAACGTTTTCTTCATGTTTTTTGCATGAGATGAAATATGTGAGCTAAAGTTATTCAATCATTGCATTTTAACAAAGCTGCAAAGTATTTATCTGTGAAAAAGATCATCTTCTGCAAGATCTTGAAGCTACTTTTGTTGTAAGTTGTAGAAAGTCTGAGTAATCTTGTCTCTTCAAAGATAGTAGATAAATATTTGATATGATTGAAAATGTTGAATGTTCATGTCATGTTGATTAATGAACTTTGACATTATGCTCAACATCATCAACTCATGAACATGAAAGAAACTTTCTATCATTGAATACTTTGCGTTTGTTCAAGAACTTGCAAATCATAACATCAAATTTCTAACAGCAATTGCGTTGAATGAAAAGAAAGATTTTGCAAGACAATGTTATTATACAATCACAAGAACGAAATCTTTCTATTTACTTTTCATATAGAGCACACGACTCATTTTCTTCACTGCAAAACACAATGCTTACAATCTCTTCATACATACTGAGTGTTTCTTGATCTTTGATCTTGCAAGTCAACAAAGATTTTCAATTTTGAAGATTACATTCAATGTGCTCTTGCAATTCAAGTACGATGATAGTTTAATCAATTGAATCAGACTTCGACATTCTGTCAAGATGTTAAAAAAGTATCAACGTATCTGCTTTGAGATCAGTCAAGCACATGCAATTGATCTAACTCGAGATCGAAGATCATGAAAAGTTAGCTCACAGAATCTTTCTAGCAGCTGTGTCAGACTACTGCAAAGCTCAGTTCTCTGATGAGTGAGATCATTTACTTGCACATTAAGCGAAGATACAAGTCAAAGAGATGACATTTACAATGCTTTTGCAAATGATCAATTTCACGTACATTGATATAGTCAACTGATCTCAGATTCATGATTTTGAAAATAATGATGAAATCACGAAAAAGCTAAATGAATTATTGAATCTGCTGCAGATGATAAATATGTGATTACTTGAGATCTTGCACACTATAATCAAGAGTAAGATTATCAATAATGCAATAACTGATGTCAGATCAGATAATGTCAAATTGATTTAAAATATTGCAAAGAATGCTAATGCATGAAGTTTGACAAGTCATTGCAATGCATTCATAGTGAATAGTTTGAGCTTTGTGAAGACTGCAAGAAGTCAAGACTAGCGACGAGAATGAGAAAGTCAATAAGAAAAGAGTTTGAGCTGTTGCTGATATAGAATCGAGACATGAGAGAAAGAATCATCATTGAAAAACTGTCTCTACAGATTGAAAATCAAAGAGACTTGAGAATTTTATTGAAATCATGCCTAGAATCTAATCATACTGCAGCGAGATAGTGCATAGCTGAGTAGAATGTTTGATCAATAGAGATAGCTTTAACTAGAAAACTAAGAATACAGAAGAAAGAAGACAGTTTCAAGCTGTATTTATAGTAAAGTGAACAAAGAAATGAAGTAGTCAATTTGCTAGACGAAGTAGTCGATTTGCTAAAGCTCAAATAGATGAAATGTTTCAACATATTTTAATTCAAAACATCGTTGTTTCTTGTTCACATATCGAAATTTCTAGAGTCTATTGACTAGATTCTATTCAACGTTGACATGCTTCGTAACAAATTTGAACAGAAGCATTACAGCTTTGACATTTAACACAGAAGTTGAAGAGTGAACATGAGATCATTGCTACATCAGATACTACAGATCAGCAGTGCATGATAAACTTTCAAAGCAAGTACAACAATTTAGTTTCACTCAGCACAAGTATTAAGCAGAACTGCTGTGTTCAGATATACATACATAGTTGATGTTCAGATAAGAAGATTGAAAGATGTTACATTAACAGAAATCATTCATCTCATTTTCTTGATCATTAATTCATCATCTTTAATCATGAGCATATACTTCATATGCAGATAAGATTGTCGATCTTCATGAAATTAAAGTTAATCAATTTGTCTTCTGAGTCATTTTGCAATGAATGCTTGATGAGATTACTTAAATCATGTCACTTGATGTCTTGATGATTGTGCTTGCTCAAAACTTTTGACAATGTTGTCTTCATGTTCTTCACGCAAGACTTAAGAAGCAATCTGCAAATTATTTTTGAAATTAGAATCAATCAAGTCATTTTCTGAGTTGTTTTGACTCAAGTGAATGTATATTTTGAAGAGATGAATGATCAAGAGTGAAGAGTATTTATGTACTATTAATGATGTTTTTGAGTACAATGATGACATTCATTGTAGCGACACTTCATACTATAATTCTGTCTTTAAATAAGTCTCTGTAAATATATATAATATACGCAAAAAGAAGAATCAACATATGCAACATAAGCAACAAAAGTGACGAAAGTAACGAAAGCAAGATTCAGTTCAGCACATATGAACAAACGCAGATTTTATTAACAAAAGCAAGATTCAGTTCAGCAACATATGAATGAATGCAGATTTTATTGACAAAAGCAGAACTCAGCTCAGCAAGATCAGCTTAAATTCAGATTTTATTCAACTTTAAGCGACGAATGTCACTTAAGCTAAATTCTAAAATTTAGTTCACTTTACAAACTGTTGATGAGATTTCATAATTGCATTCAGCGAGACTCAGATTCTTGCTGTAGTAAATCATTGAATGCAATGTTTCTTTGTCATCATACTGAGAAAGTATGTCATCATTGACGTAGTTGAATGAGTGTTATGAACATGTTTGAATCAATCAGAGTTCAGATCTAACTTTAATCAATTTGATTAAAGCAAGTCATGACACTATGTTTAGTTTGAATCTAGCGCATCTCTGTTGAACTTTTCAAGTCATTCTCAGCACTTCTTCTCGTTGTTCAGCACTTTCTTCATTCACTTCTTTCATCATTCTTTTAGACAAACACATCTGACATATTACATCACATCTGTATCGAGTCTAGCGCAGTCTCAAGCCATTATTTATAGAAGAGCTTGCACTCTTTCTCTTCTGTATTCTTAATGTCTTGTTATAACTATCTTTAAAGAGCAATACATATATATCAGTCTTGAGTCTCTTTGATTGAATGATCTAGACATGATTTCAACATTACATTAAGAATCTCATTTATCATACAATACAGATACTCATTACTCGTTCAATATACTCATTCAGGCAGATTGAGTCTAAAGAAATTTGTTTACCTGATGATTGACGCAATCAAAAGACAGAACAACACTAGAAAATCTATAAAATCAACAGCAAAACTGATTGAATTGCTAGACGACTTACAGCTCATTAAGTATGCATCATTCATCTCAATTAATAGAATCAGCGATAAAGAATCTTCATTGATTGCTAGAGAATCAAATCGATCAAGAGAATCAATCAACTCTCAAATCAAACAACAAAAATGACTTTATCTTCTATTGTTGAGCATCACTCTTCGCTCGATCTCTTTCTTTTAAAACACTCGTTCAATTCAATCTTTTCTTTCTTTCTCATCATGTCTCATCTCTTCAAAGAGCATTTCGAAGCTTCATTCTTCATTGTTGAAGATAACGACTCATTCGCTGAAATCATAACATCTTCTATGACTATGAAAGCTTTGAAGAAACGATGCAAAGAGCTGAAAGCTAGACTACAAGCTAGAGAGATTATCTCGTCATCATCAATCTACTTTAAGCGTTCTAGATTTCAGAAAATACTCGATTCTTCGTTGTTCATTGATGAAAAGAATTCTACCTGGAAAAACTGATATGAAAAAGTTCAGAACAAGCTGAAAATCAACGTTGATCTCTTTTCAAGTGAACGAGTCAAGCTGAGCTATGTACATTTCAGATTATTCGATGATGCAGCTGAGATCACTCAGTCAAGACGTGAACGTGACTGTTTCAACTCATACAAGATCGTTGATGAGCTTTTGAAAAAGCTATCTTAGTTGTTCAATGACTCAGATAAAGAAGTTAACTTTCGTAGAAACTACTACAACTTGATTCAAGAATAGAAGAAATTCAACGAGTTTTATACTCAATTTCAACGACTATTTTTCTATCTAAACTATCAAGAAAAACAGCTGATCGTTGATTTAAAGAATAAAATAAAATTTCGACTTTGATTTGCTTGAGTAACTCAATTGATTCAACTCAGTACTCTGAAAGAAATTCGTTTCTATCTCATTCAATTGAATAA